>Ga0116229_10008724_pt1 | contig 15672 bp, 10 predicted proteins | sample S1TSphgellanicum_3_FD_87313 | JGI IMG/M metagenome (GOLD analysis project Ga0116229, IMG submission 87313) | Host-associated microbial communities from peat moss isolated from Minnesota, USA - S1T2_Fc - Sphagnum magellanicum MG | ecosystem: Host-associated > Plants > Peat moss > Unclassified...
AGTCCTAGATGCACCACCTTGTAAAAAGGCATAATACAATGATGACTACTTTAATGCTCACACATAATCATTGGACATTGCAGCAAAGAGGCAAGTACCCCTTTTCTTAAATTGTTAGAGCCAAAGTTATGGATTATTTCAAATAAGTTACAAGTTAGGATGTTTGCTTCCTCCTCCAAAGAATTCTTTTATGCATGGACAACAAAATAATGAAGTTAATATTTAGGAAAGACAGATGGAAAATATTAATTAAACATAATATTTTATAAGAACTTACATCCAACGTGAAGCCTCCCCACTATTGCATATGAAAGTACCAAAAGCTGAACCAATTGTTGAACTTGTGAATGGCGCCCTTGTTAGTGGCTCCTAATGAGCATCACCAAGACTAAATGATAGCATATTGAAGGTCAACTTCCTCCGAGGACGTGGTTTTTTGGTATTCATAATAGAGAGCTTTCTGCTGATCATAAAACTCTAGTGTAATTAGCTACTTAGTGTGTATGTTAAGAGAATGAATATAATGGAATAAACATGTCCATTCTTTGTCAACCATCTTTACCATAAGATCTCCAACAAGAATGTTATTTCGTGAATGTGTGAACATAGCATGAGCAGAAAAGGATATTCCAAAATATATTTTCCACATGTCATCGAATATTCCTTAACATATCCATCCACCATGGCAAAATATTTTTTAACAAAATCATATGTGGCAAAATATTCTCTAACACAATCCTACATGGCAAAATATTTGCTGACAAGAAAGAATCTCATGATATCTATTCCTAAAATAATGAACTAATCCACCACATGGACACCAGACAACAATTTGAGTACAAAATTTTACAAAGGCTTTAGCACATAAAGGTCTTTTGGCAAAACGCTTGAGAGATCTTACCCCTTGGAGCTCCAAAAGACGTATATGTAATAGCCATTCAGTCCCTAGAACCCTAAAGGACGCATAGATAGTAGCCATATAGTCCTTGAACCCCAAAGGATGTATATTCAACAGCCATTTAAACCCTATACTCCAAAGGATGCATATACCCTACCCATTCAATCCTTGGAACTCCAAAGAATGTATATACGGTACCCATTCAGTCCTTGGAACTCCAAAGGAAGCCTATAAAGCAACCATACAATGATTGCATTATCATTACATTTCCAATAAAATTTTATTTATATTTTTTTGCTTTCTACTATTTGTTTGCATTTTCGATATCATCACTATCCACTTGTATTCGGTATACCTCTAATATAATATTGCATTCCTATTACCTCAATTAAATATTTGTATCCTCCCATCCAATACTATTAATTTGCATATTTAATTGCCTTACTCAGTATTACCATTTCAGTTGGTTTTCTCCCAAATAATGACAACCAGATCACTGATTATTGGCGAGCTACCACTCATAATTCAATGCATGATAAAAAACACATTGTTGCATTCAATTTTGGACATAATTTCTAAACAACTAGAACAACCATGGTGAATTATTCAAGATAACAGTCGATTTAACCTTTTACGTAAACAAGAAATGAAGAAAAGGGGCACTCTACAAAAAGACAAAGTGGATAACACAAATGAGTGAGTTGCCCGATGGTGGGCAAATGTAAAAAATAAAGAACAAAGTCCATATATTGCCAAGAAAAGGCCAAGGCCAAACCCCCAGTTAGTAGAACAAGAAATAAAAGATTATCATTAGGTGATGTTCAAACATGCGATGGAATTTCTGAAACAACACACAAGCCTAAAAACCCCACCCCTAGAACATTACTTTATTAACATGTTAAAAGACTTATTTATAGAAAACTTGGTCACCCTCTGTGAGTTATTAGGAATAGAAATTGGAAAACCCAACGAAGATTATATGCAACTCTAGGCACATGAAAAAACCAAAGTCCTCCAACCGCCTGTGAATCGATGGATGATTGGATTGCCACCAAAACGACAAGAAATGTGGGATAGTTGAAAAAGACAACATCCAAACCCCTGACGATAAAACAATGTTTATTCTATCGCACTGTGCAATAAACATAATATTTGCAATGTTTAGATGTAGAAATCAGATGTAATCAATGGAAAATGGATTGAAATATAATGGATTCAATTGTAATTATGGATAAAAAATGTATTTTGTCGATAACAATTATAACAAAACTAGAGGGACATACATGATAATAGAAGCATGAGGAAATAAAACCTTGAATGTATACTATGATTGAAAAGCATATTTAAGCAATAGTGAACAAAAGGTTTTGCATATGCATATGTAATTGGTACTTTTCACATTAAGAAGAAAGTAAATGTGTTCAATGTTAAAGATCTAACAAAAGTAATGTGTTACAATGGCTTCCAATCTAAAGATGAACTAACTCTAAGCCGCACATTCTAAAACATCCTACATTAATTAAATGTTATTAAAGGTGTTTTCTATCCCTTTAAATTAAAACAAAGTAATGTTTATACTTTGTAGTTTTAATTGGTTTTTAGCATTAACTGATTTGTTCTAGCTACTTCAAATCTAAAATCCAAAAAATATATAGACATACATATTAAAACAAAACATGAAAATGTTTATTTACAAAAGTCAGAAATCCAAGCCCATTGTCTAGAAATGGTTAATAACAAGCAAGCATTGTAGAACATGGACAAGGAACTTGCTACTTTAAAAGCTCAAAACCTTAAACTGCAAATTGATAATAAATATTTGGTTGCCAAATGTGTTGAAGCTGAAAAGGCAATCCAAAAAGCTGAAGTTTTATAGCAAAAGTACAATGAGTTGAACCAAGTTCATTTCAAGAGTTGTAAGGATCTCAAGGCCTAACAAATTGACTATGACCAGTTGACAAGGGATTATGGCAAAATGGAGGCTGTTAGTGTTCAACAAGAGAGGATTCTTGCGGATTTGGATGATATTTGTACCCAACAACAAAAATAGTTGACAAAAGTCAACATGGAGATGGAGAATCATACCCATGAGCTTCGAGTACAGATTGAAGAACTAAAAAGTGAATTAGAGACACTTCGTTAGTCATTAAGTAAAGCTTTTCAAACTACCTATATGGATAATTGGTTGAGGGAATTTGAGGAATTGCTATTAGATAATGCCTTGTTCAAAATGTAGAACCAAGCTTTGGTGGACAAGAATCCAAAATAGAAAGAATGGTGGCAAACAATATAACAGATCATAAAGGAACAAATCCAAGACATTTTGGAAATTGTTCGTGCGGATGAAGAGGCATACTTGAACAAATTGGTCACATACCAGTTGAAGGTCCAAGGATATTATGACCGGTTGAGCGCCAAATTGGTTGAAGTACTCATTGAAATTTCTCATAGGTTTTTACTTGTGCAGACAACATCTATAACTATGAGTTCTCAACACGAACCAATTACTACTACCACGAAGGAACCGGCATAGATCAAGGGATAAGCTAAATTTGCCACTATTTTTTGCACTTTATCTCTGCCCACAGAACTTGTGGAAATACATGTTGTAATTGTTAGTACTTAAGTAAAAGAGTTGGAAGTACCTATTATTCCCAAACTTGTCCCATTAGCTATACCACAAATTGGGGTAGGAGCAAAGGTTATTTCGAAAGATACCATCACACATGCCTTTGAAGTTTTTAAGACTCTAGACACAATATTAAATGGCACAATTGTTATTGAAAGATTAGGGCCTGAACCTATTCCTATAGTTGAACTTGTCGATACAACAAGTGAAAAACTTATTGATGACTTAGCTATAGGTGTAGAACAAGTAGTTATTAGTGACTAATTTCAAAGAAAATCTAGTTTTCAAGGGTGGGTAATGTTAACCCAATTTTTATGTTTATTTACATAGTAATTGGTTGTTACCAATCGGTAATTAGTGAAGTAGTACCATTTTGAAAACTATGATAGTTATTATTGGATAGTAGGTATTTCTAAATTTATTGGTATGTTAATTTAACCGGTACCGGTTTGTTCGTTTAATCGATTGGTGATAGAACATGTTAAAGATGAACATGTGATTAGTAATTATTGTGGTTCAATTTTGAGATCTTTGATAGTTATACGAGCTAATGACTGTTTGATTTTGAATAGCACTATGTTATGGTATAAGTAGTTCAATTTAGTTTTGAATGCAATTTTTAGTTTTTTAGTACTTTGATATCTTCTCTTGTAATTGGATCTTGGAACCAACACTCTTTCATCAATCAAGTTGGGGACAATAAATTTGCACCCCTAAACTAACCTTCAACATGTGCCCCTTAAGATTTGTTTAGCGATGCTACTTTTACTCATGTTTATAAGCCCAATTTAGATGCTTGGCCAAAATCAAGGAATGGGAAGAAGATTCATCGTCCTAACACATTCAAATTATCCATTTTATAGGAAAACAAGTGGGAGGTGGGACAAGTTCTCGAAGCCACACTATTAACTCCCACAACCATTCCTCCTCCAAGATATGGATGGATTTACTACCTCCTCTCAAAATCGCTAAAAATTTGTAAGCAATATGAGGTAACAATTAATGAGTACTTGACTTGTAGTGGCATGGATATTTTTTCCCATGATGTTTGAGTCCCTTGGTGTGCAAAGGTTGTGAATGCAATGTAAATACAAGTATTACATTTTGCAATATGTCATGTTTTCTGGGATTATTAAAACATTCATCCATTATCCATCTTGGAGTTGGAACGAGGTTCATAAATTAATAGGTTGTGCCAAGGTCTTGTCGTAGAAGTAGGCTACAGCATGTGGTTTGACAAGGGGTTTTATAGGACTATTATGGGTTCAGTTGTGTCAAAATGCATTTTGCTACAAAAATAGAAATATTTTTTAGCAAGTTACGAGGAATGCACTATTCATTGATTTATCAATCATTATGTGGACTTCCTATAAATGACTTGCTTTGTGACTTAATTTTATTTAAACAAGTTTTATTTTTCCTTCTTATATTGTAAAGTTTTTTCTTGGAGTTTCACTTTTGCCACCTTTTTTTCGTGAATGAACTTTGACATGAAAATTGTGTGTCTAGTAATTTTCATCGGTTATAACTATTTTCAAATTATTTTCATTCATACATTTCAACCAATCAAAAATTTCATCCAAAATATTTATTTAATTCCAGTTATCATCCAAAAAATTCATCCATGTACATGTGGCAAAATATTTTCCCATGTCATTCTTACATGGCATGGGGATATTCTAAAAATGTTTTATACATGTGAACAAAATATTCCAAAAAGAGTTGTTCATGTTCACAAGCTCAAGCTCACACTCATGTGTTCACTTCGTAGTGTCATTGCATGTTTTTACGAGGATGCAAAAAATGAACTCATAGTCCACACTAACATTATCATTGGCGAACAGATTGTTAGTGAGAAACATTTCAATACCAGCAAAGGTTAAGGCAAATTGGTAGAAGGACAAATCAATATGTGTAGTCAAGTCAAGATGACATGGAAAAGTATATAGTGTAGTATGCATGTTGAGATGATGTAATCAGGCAAGTCAATATGGTAGCATGTCGATATGACAGATTATTATAATTGACATGTGCCAAATCAACATGTTAAATAATTGGATAGTTATAATTGTTTTTCAATAAGACATTTCGGTAGACTAAAAGGGGGTTCCAAGGATTGTTCAAGGGACCATTCAATAGATTTCTGGAGCTTGTCTGGGTCAAAAGATAAAGAATTTTTTTTAAAAAAGGGAGGAAGGAGGAAAAGTGTTGTAAAGCTTTATGGTTCTATGAAATATGATGAACAATTTTCCTTTTATATATTTTTGTTCTTGCAATTACATGTGGATTCTTTTTGAACATTTCTCTAGAGTTAATGTGCATTGAATAGATGTCCTAGTTAGTATCTACGTAGTATTCACCATGATGGAGTAGGACAAGAGCCCAACAATGATATAATTATTGAAGTTATCTAATAACAATCAAATTTTTTACCTGCAAAATGTATCGCTAACACATATTTCGAACAATGGGACCATAAGAACACTACATTGTTTCATGGTCTACCTTGCATGCGAAGCATACCAAAAAACAAAATCTGAAAATATGTTAGTCGTGACATTAGACCATATATCATGATATATATGTGACAATGATACTACTTCCAAAACGATAGTCATGTTGTGTAAACATATTTGATATGTGGTTTATTTGCATATTTGTCAAGACATATGACTACATGACCACATACCATGATTCTCATGATATGCAAGTAAATGGGAAATCAAGCCATGATAGTCATGTTTGCTAACTTATAATTAATAATGCAGGGGGTTTGCATCTAAAATGAAATAGTTTTTCTATTTTGGCAATTCATAAACCGGGGATAATAAAGGGGACTCACAATAGAAACAAGCTACTATCCACCTCATAATATATTGATTTTTCCACATGGTTGCAACTGTACAACATGAAAAGGAAATATCTTGTAACAATTCACCATTCCATTGCAACCAAATGCGTCAAAATTAAGCAAGTTCAAAAGACATGGATCTTTCGTGAGCAATTTTGTCAGTAACATCTACATTGGAAAAAAGGTCCAAAGAAGAAGGAAGGGGGTGCAATTCAGGTCCATAAGTTGAACCCAAAGAACAATAATTGCACATTGAATCTTGGTTTTGCATGAAAATCAAATCATGTGCTGATCATCCATTCTCATTAGACTTTTTTTATTACACCTAACCCAACAAATTTTGTACACAATAAAATTGCCTGAAATTGGAACATGTATAACTCACCTTATCAAAACATCTGAGAGCAAGTACGACTTTTTTTTCCTCTACAAGGCTTCATTTGGCTTTATTTGTTAGTTGCACCAATAAACAGAGGTCTCCATTATATTATGTGCACAAAAACAAGAACAAAACATTGGGCAAGATTTTGGATAGGAGGAATTGAATATATTGCTTGAATTTAGTCCTTTTGTACATACCACCTTGTATACAAATGTGCATGGATTGCAAGATTAGATGTCTAATATCAAGTTTAAGCTCATTTGTCTACTGTTGTCCCAATGATTAAAACATTATAGTTGTCCTTTAATAAATGTTAAACCACTTCAATCATCTTGTCTACAAACAAATAATATCAATCAATTTTCATGGCCTAGTTTAGAACACTACGTAACATAATTGGACAACATCAATGATAGCCAATGGTTAGATAATTGTAGTCTATATTTTAGTTATCATACAAAAACCTGACAACCATACCTCACCATGATCATCTTGTACATATTCATAAACTGAACCACAACATATATCAACCACATATGTATGATATCTACATTTTAATCCACAAATTATCCAATTATACAATATACAATTGACACAGATGTAGAAGTGTTGGCAAATGCAAATCAAAATACATGCACAATGCCATATTCATTGCCTTTGGTACATTGAGGAAATTAATCCAAAACAAACAAATCCACCACAACATAGCACCCAACAATCACCTTAACCAAGTAGGCAACTTATTTAGGCAACTTATTTCAATGATGTTGGCTAGGAGCTGATTTCTTGGACATTGCATAGATTGCAACCAATCCCATCTGAGAGGAATTCCACCACAATAAGCAAACCTGATGTACGATCACTATATTGTAAGCTTGATTGTAAGGTTAGATGAAGAGTTGACACCTAGCTACCATGATTATAATGTTTATAAATTTGGAGCAAGATTCACATGGAACCAATTGTAGACTTACAATGTATTGTAAGTGATCTAGGCTTGGGTTAGGTGTTCAAGGTGGTGTGTGGTGGTAGAGTGGGAAATATCCCATGCATTGCACTACGAAATCACTACTACAAAACATGTCCCTATTCTAGTGCATTGTAATAATGACAAGTATCTAGTGATATTGATATGGTTTTAATGTTGCTGAAAGGGTAAATGGTCTAGGCGTGGTCAAGGGGATTGGTGGACATGGGTGGTGGTAGAATGGGATGTAATTGTTATATTTTTGAGGTTTTTATTTTTTATTTTCAAAAAAAGTCCAATGGTTGCTTGATACGTGTACTACCACATTAGTTCTACTCTATTAGTAATCTTAAATAAAAAGTAATTGGAGCCTTTATTCTAAACCCTATATCAATTAAAATGTTTCTTGCCCATAACATTCACACCCAATCTTATTTTGAAAAGTTTTATTTGTTTTTATCTCCAATGAATACATGAGACCCTATATTTTTTTGCATGTTAGGTGGTAATATTTGGAAGTGGCCTCCCTGAGCTCAGTAGCTTCACATGGCTTTTGATCCCCTTCCCCCCCCCCTTTCTGATGGTTTGAGATTCAAGTAGGGCCTGAAGATTATTATGATAGGACAGAACTCTTTGTAGACTTTTCTGCCCATTAGTCTTGAAGAATTTTTCATGTTAGTTCCTCAATTTGACAATATTTTTAGATCCTTGACATATGTTAACAATAAAGGTCATGCTAGACTATGTGTTTTTGATGGCATGAGATTCAAGTAGGGCGATTAATTAGCTTATGTTGTCATGAGAGTGTATGTAGTGAGGAGTCAGGGAAACAATCTGTTGGCCAAGCTGGAGTCTGTCAATGTTGAGGAGTGACAGTCATGAATCAAGTTGAATGAGTGATGCGAGAATTGGATGTTGTGTCAGACATCAAGAGATTGAACCATTCATCTAATTGGTGGGGTTCCTTGAGAGGAGGAATTGGATCTAAGAGAGGGATTACAAGCTAGAGTCTGATGCCAAGAATTTCCTTCATATCAGTGTAAGGTACATTGTTTGATTTTAGCAGCAGAGCTGTAACAGTATACATTGTTGTGCTTTGAAGTCCTAGAAGTGACAATTCTTGCCTCCATTTTAGCTCATTGATGTTATTCAACAGTGTTGCTGATGTGTGATGTTCCCTCCCATTTTAGTTGTAGAGTACCTTGTGAATGATGGTGTTACAATCTTAAGGGCTCCAGATCAGGGAGATATAAAGAAGAGTTTGGTGTACATTTGCACTATGGTTTGACCAAAACAACTATTGATTAACATAAATTCAGACCTAGAAGGATTTCATGAAGAGGACATCTGATTCAGCTATTTTACAGATATTTCTTAGAAAGCTAGAAAGAGAGCCTCTTACATAAGCTTAGAACAGTTGCTATTTGCTATGCAAGGTGGCCTCTATGTTTCTTTGTGGGACTGCTATCTTGGAAGAACAAATGCCTGAAGGCTATTTTTAGCCTAAGGTAGTTAAGTTCAGAGTCCACAGGCATGCGCTCAAGTGCACCCAAGTCTGACCCAAGTCTAACTGGGAACTTGAAACTGTAACATAATATAAGTCTCATGCAAAATGGCCAAGCAACGCATCGCAACAACATTCAGCTTTGATGTATGTGAACCCCTTGTAATCATAATTGAAATTGGAGTCAAGAGCCACAAAGTTACAGAGACTCTCAGGCATGTGCAAAACTGCCAACACTGATACCACTTTTGTTCCATGCCCTGATAAAAGCTCACACTTGAACATTAAGAAATGTAGCAAACATCAATCAGACCAAGCCTATGGCTTAAGGCTGATTCCACTAGTTTGCCACATCTAAATCCAAATTGTTGAAACTGAGATATGACATTGCAAACTTGATTCTTGAACATGAAGTCACCCAGAAGGTTCAGAAACTACTTTCAGCAACCTGTCTTAGGGTTCAGAACTCTAGAATAAGAGAAAAGATACCATAAAACTAGGAGCTCAGCAAGCCTAACCCAGAAAGTTGGGATTCAGATAGATGAACCATACACTTGCATAACCTTGAAGTATGAACATCCAACTGGTCTACATGAAACAACACAATTTGACTGCATGCAGTAGATTGAACTCTAAAGAAACAGGTTTTGCAGGGATAACAAAAGGATTCAGTTTCCTGGATAGACAAATTCACCACTCAGTCCCTTCAGGTCCAGTTGATGGAATATGGTGCATATAGCATTGTGCCCTATCAAAGGATGGCTGACGTGCTGCAACCCAAATAGGCCTGATTTAGCCCTGTCAGGAAGCTCTGAATGCTTATACTCTTTTCATTCTGTTGCAGTTTCTTCAGTCAGTGTTGCAGGTGATAAGGCCCCTCATGTTTGTCATTTACAATCACAAAGAACCTCTTGCCTATTTCCTCTTGCCGAAAAAACTTTTCCCAAAAGAGACATCAGGGTTCCGAGTCTTTGAACTTGCTGCTGTGCTCCACTTTGAGCCAGCACCTTGTGGCTTTGATGATATACTCCACAAAGAGTCACCTTTTCCACCCTTGCTGGTAGATCCAGTCTTGGTACTAGTTGCTACAGATGCAGGCTTGGATTGAAGCACTGGGTGCTGCTTTGTGTTCTTGGCCATTCCATTAGCCAGAAGCCACCGTGAACTTGACTGCTGTTGTTTCCAGCTCCCCCAACCCAGCAGCTTCTTTTTATCAAAAGCCTCCTCACTAGTTTTCAATCCTGACATTGTCACCTCAATAATTTTGAACTGTGGTTGTGGAGAAATTGCATCAGGTTCATCATCATCCTCAGTGTTTCCTTTCATAGAAATGGATCGTCCAATCCTAGCTTTGGGAGGTAGCATAACCCTTTCAGCTTGAACAAGAGCCATCATTGGAGCACCCACAGGCTCATTGTTACGAAGTGGGTCTCGAAGCTGAACTAGCATGGCAAGTGTGAGAGTATCACCCATGAATCCACCTGTTAAGTCACTTGCATCAGCTTCGTCCCTCCTGCCTTTCTGATTCCCAACAGCAAGAACATCTTTGTGGATATTGTGATGACTGGCAAGCAGGACCATTGAACTTTGACTCATTTCAGTTTCATCATATGCCCCTGCATCAAGCCTCATCCATTCATCTAATGAAATTGCCATTGACATCAATGCATCATCATCAGAGTTTCCTGAAGCTTCTTTGCTACCCTCTTCCAGCAAGCCTATAGCACTGTTGCCGCCACCTTCAAGAGCCATCATTTCTTGCCATGAAATTGGATCCACACTGAAAGGGGCTTCATGTTCAGCCATGTCAGACTGCACTTTCAGTCCCTCTAGAGCCAAAGCTTCAACATTCTGCATTGCCATTGGTGCCAGATCTTTGAGTGACATGAAGGTGTCTTCAGATAGACTTCCTGCTTTACTGCTGTTGCACTTGCCACTACTGCCTCTGGCAGTTGCTGTGATTCTTGACTTAGTTCTCTCTGTCACATAGCCACTGGCACTGGAAGCTCCACTTCTGGATTCAAAAGAGGACAGCTGCTGCATGTCATCTCCTGTACCTATCGCTCTACAACTGTGTATCACACAGACACTGCCATTAGAACAGGGTGTTACCCACCAGGAACCACCAGATACAATTTGTGATTCCTGACACAGAGAACAAAATTGGCACGTAACTACAAGCTATATCATAACAATCCAATTGGATAGCTTGTTTGAAATCTTCTTCCAGTATCAAATAACTTTTCTTAAAATGAAAGTAAGTGTTAGAATGGGCTATGCGAAAAGCAAAGCACCCTCCATAACCAATCTCACAAGCAGAAAGCTTTGAAACAAGATGCTCAGAACTCCTGACATGGTTTGTGAGCAATCCAATTAGGAAGGGAGGAAAGATGCCTGCTTCTGGAATTGATGTGCCCCTCATAACCTCCTTTGAGAGCAGCAAAACCTTCACTTGCAATTTGCTCTACAGTCTTTCCTGTTATGTCCTCCAGAGGCATTGCAAGCTTGGCCTGATCAGCCATGCCGACCATGCCAGCAGCTGCCATTCGTCTCAAGATATCCATGGAGGTCGACCCCATGTCTGCTGGTATCACTACAGGTTTTGATACCTGCATTACCAGTTGTCCGCTTCCAGAGCTGGCCTGAAAATTACTAGGGCTCATAGACCTCAATGATCCACCATCTCGGGTTTCAACTACAGGTCCCATGCCTTCCCCTAAAAAAGGCGCATCAGCTACAGCAAGGGCATAAGGTTTCTCATAGTCACACAACCATGAGGATCTTGGTGGCTCTTCTTCAAAAATGCTCTTGCTTAGACCCCATTCTTCCATAAGAGCTTCTGTCTCTGCATCTTCCAGAAGTTTTGCCCGATTCTTACTCTGCATTGTTTGTGTTGCCTTTTGGAGTTCTGATTCTGCTGCCTCCACAATGGATGTCAACTCCACATCTTCTTCACTCCCCCAGCCTGGACACAGTATATCTTTAGAAATAGAAAAACTTGTTAATAAAGTAACAAAGTCCAATAGACAGTTAATGTGATAACAAAGTTTAACAAAAGGATGAGTAGAGAGGAACACTGTAGTATAAAGATTAAAACAAGAGCCTTCACAACATAAAGAGAAGAACATACAGTAACAACACCATGATGAATGGATCACTGGCAAGCAGCCAGCTGTGAAAAGTGTCAACAATTGCTTTTGTGAAAGGTCAGCACATACAACCATGGTGCTTAATTCCCTCAAAGTGTTTCCATACCTACTATTTCTGCCATATACCTTTGTGGTGAGGAGGTCAAAAAGAATTTAGCAGCATGCGAGTGTGTATTTTTCTGTGGGGTGGGGAAAGGGTTTTTGTTGTGAGTTAGGCCTTCAGATGGTCATTCATCAGCCAATATGCTGATGAATCAACCATCAGCCTTTATCAATCATCTCCAGATCTCAGGCTCTGGACATCACACACTTGCTGCCAGGTTGATTCTAAGCTCTGAGCCATTTGCTGCAAAAAGAGCTGATAGCAGCAGAAGCTACAGAAGAAGTGTTCATTGCCACCAAGGCCTTTTGTTACTCTCTATTGCTAGATAGTCTTGAACAAGTTGTCATTTGTGACTGCATCCTTGAGAGAACATAATGGTGGGAGTTTAAACCTTTTAACAATCTCCAACTGACAAGTCATGTGATGCAGAAGATTATGTCCAAAGACACAAAGAATTGCTTTGTTTTGGTCTCCATTGTAGTCAGGTATACACCACATGCAACCATGTAGAGGAGAACTACTCTATACATCTAGCTTAGCATTGGGGTTCAGTGATAGCTGTCTTTCATGCAGACTGAATAGCACAAACCTTGCAAGTGGTGTTTCTTACTCCTGGCAGCTCTTACAAATCAAATGCATGTATGTATTTCATGATGTTTTTCTGTTATCTTGGTGAAAATTCCACAAAGTAAACACCTAGCAAAGGAGGCACAAGGGTCTACTAACCTGGAGAAATAATATCATCCAAATGGGAAGCTCTTTGTAAGGTCTGGACTTCTGAGCTCAGATTGATAGGCATATCATTGAAGAAATTCTGGCAAGCTTCAGAGTTATTTGAGTGAAGCACAGGTACATGAGGTACAGTTGTCTCCACACCGAGGCCTCCTTCAAGCATGGCCTCCTGCTCAAATTGCTTCAACAGGACAGCCCTTGGGGAATCTGGTTCACTGTCTGAGGCAAGAGCTACAGAACCAGGTTCTACCTCAGATTCTAAGAGATCCAAAAATTCACCTGTAACAGGGTTGAATTCGTCATCTGCTTTGGCAGTCTTACTTCTATCTCTTATGTGCTCAGGTTGGTCAATGGGTTCTGTGTGTCCAGGAAGGAAAGAAGCGGAAAGTTCTTCATCAGTCATCTCCTCAGGCACTTTCAAACCACTGTTTGGCTCATAACCCTGTTCATCATAGAAGTACTCCTGCCCATCTAAAGCAGCCAAGAGTTCCTGCATTTCAAGCTCATCATCCATCAACCTTGCCTCCTCTTTGTTTTCAAGCTCCTGTGCCAAAATCTTGATCTCAAAATCCTCTCTGTAGATTTGTGTGTTCTGATATGTTTGGTTCCCAGCATCAGCATGCTCCCCCTTCTTAGCATGTGCACCAAGCTCTGCTGACTCTGCATGGAATTGCACAAAACTCAATGGCAAAACATAGTTGGATCATGCAGACAATCTGAACAGCTTGTTTAAGCAACTACAAGCTGATTCCTGAACACTAGGGATCAATTATGAGTCATCAAATACAAAAAAAGGCAGGCATTACATGCTTTTACCTTGTGCTTCAAGAGCAACAGAATAGCTTCCATCCACATGTTCTTCCTTATCAGCTCCTGCATCAACATACGTTCGAGCAGAGACTGGATCTAAAAGACTGCCCACTTCAACTCCCTGATCGACAATTGTGAACCCAGGCTCATCTTCCTCTTCATTCTCAAAATCAGTAACCTTTCCAAGCTCTGAGTAATCTGCCTCTGACTGGCCAGGAGTTGAGGGTCCCAGCATTTGATCAGATTGAGAAAATGACCTAACTGGGGAGGCTTTCGCATCTGATCGCATGGGTCCTCTCAGAGCACTGTTTTCGAGCCTGGAAGGACTCGTAGAGGAAGGGTCATCAAGGCTTAGATGCTCCATTCCAGGATACTCTGCTCCTGACTCTGATGTTGCAGGTGAGGTAAAATCAGCGTCTGCAGCATGCACACCCCCAGGGCTTGAGTTGAAGCTCCCTACAGCTCGCAAAACAGGTGACTCTCCAAATTGTGAGCTTGAGCTTAACAACAGACTTGCATCATTTCCAAGAATATTGCATCGAAATGTGACAACTAGAGTGCCACCCTGAGCTTCTCCCATGAGCTTGAAGCTTGTGGTCCAAGTAACCTGTTTATCCTCATCCTCATCCAAGATCTTGGGAAGCAACCGAGTGAGGTCCAGTTTGGTCTTCCCAAGGACAAGATCCTCATCTGGAGCAATCAATGAGAGAATAAATTGCTTTGCCTGATACTTCATTCCTTGAGAACCACTCTTGGAACCATACACAGTGCTCTTCACAGACAGAGTTTCTTCAAACTCTGCTGCTCCTTGCAAGACTTTGGCAGGTGCTGTCTGGACAATGGCATCCTCTCTTCGACCAAATTGAATGGTGAGACGAAGTCCATTCATGCTGGAGGGAAGCTGCTCAATTCCATGCACATGGACAGTAAAGAGGCAACAGAATTTCTGCTGTCCTATATGCGCGATTGCTCGGAAAGGTTTCCATGTCCAGACAGATTTCTTCTTCTCTGTTTGAGGATCCTCCGGCTTGTGGCTGAACCCAAAATTATGTTCCACCCACTCTGGCAAGTTTGTCATCTCAGGGACATGTTTTTCAAACCCCTGGGAGTGCCTTGGCTGCATTTGCTGTGTATGCAAAGGCCGAGGGCTTTCAATTCCTTGTCTTTGAATCTCCTCCACCACCTTGCTCGAGTGCACAGGTGGAGATGAATTAGGTTTAGAAGCAACTGGAGGTCTTAAATATTGAAGTCTGGAAGTGAACTGCGCGTGAGAGAGAGCTGTGATCCCTGGCAGCAGATCTGGCATTGACTCTCTCCCACCAAGCTGAGGAGACGATGATGAAATTGCATTCGGTAGTACAACTCTAGAATGAGGACCACCAGCATGGCCTGCTTTGTAAAGTGCTTGGCTTAGGGCTTCCAGCTCTCGAACAAGCTGCCCGCCTCCATCTCCCCTTGTACCCCCATTATCTCCTGATACGGATTGAGCCATGGTGGAAAACGAAGAAGAATCCGGAAACTCCCTCAATACCCCAAAACCCCCACTGCCTACCTTCGCCGATCTCCAAAACCCATTAAGAAACGGGAAAACTTAAACCAAGAGACACCCACCACCTCCAAACAGCATACACACAAACCCACACCCAC
>Ga0116229_10008726_pt1 | contig 15669 bp, 8 predicted proteins | sample S1TSphgellanicum_3_FD_87313 | JGI IMG/M metagenome (GOLD analysis project Ga0116229, IMG submission 87313) | Host-associated microbial communities from peat moss isolated from Minnesota, USA - S1T2_Fc - Sphagnum magellanicum MG | ecosystem: Host-associated > Plants > Peat moss > Unclassified...
ATCGCCATTTTTTCAGAATAGGTTCCAATAGGTCCCCAAAACAAAAATATTCGACGATAAGTGAATTAAGATATTAGTTGGGATCTGGGTTTCAGGACCTCGACAGACGGACAGTTGGGATCTAGGTTTCAGGACCTCGACAGACGGACAGACGCCACTGCGGGTTCTGCCATAGAAAAGGCCGGTTCTGGCAGCGTGTCTCTCCGCCACCTGCGGGTTCTGCCATAGAAAAGGCCGTGTCTGTGCAGAATTGTCGTCGGACAGACAGACAGAACAAGTGAATTTATATAGTAGATTAGCCCACTTTGTCTTCAACGTGAAATCTATATACAAGAAAAGTGGACTCGAGAAACTCAAAAGCTTCCGTAAGAAGCGCAGTAAGAATCCCAAACAGACAAACGCTCCAACTGTAGTAGTGGCTATGACTTTCCGTCGAAATTTAATAGTATCGGGTACAATAGCAAAGCCTGCAGTTGCAAAAGCACATATGGCAAATGCAATTGAAAATGCCAAACAAAAGGAAGCTGCAACAACCGAGTGTTCGGCTTCAGCAAGTGGCGGGCCTTTAACCGGCATGGCAGCAGTTGCTGCAGCAAGAAACGTGGATACGGCAAAGTAGAAACACAAGCTGTTGAACACCCAAAACAGTTGGGAGTCGCCAGCAGTTGGTAACGTTAACCACGCTGTAAATGTGACTGTTGCAAGAAGTGCAGCACCCACCAAAATTGCATTGGCAGTGTTGGAATATGCCTTGCTTTTGTTGGAGGTGAGCTCATAATATGAATGCAACTGAAGCACCGTCGGGTAATCACGGTTGTCCATAGTAATGTCCAAAGCTGTCTTTCCATTGATGTCTTTTACATTGGTCTTGATAGTATCTTTTTGTCGTAATAACGTTTTCACTGCAGAATAGTTGAAATGTGTGATCGCAATGTGGAGTGGCGTCTGGCCTTTGTGGTCACGACGGTTTAGAGCTTCTGGGCAGTTGGCGTGGATAAAATTGATCAGTGCTTTGGAAATTTCGTCATTCTCCTCACCCGTTGCTCTCCAGTTTGCTGCTACAGCAAAGTGAAGAGGTGTGCATTGGTAAGACCGGTCATGAGCACCCACATTTATGACCTCGTCCTTGTGCTCTGGATGCCAAGTTAAAAGCAATTCCACAGCTTCTTTGAATTGGCCCCTCACAGCCAAGTGTAAGGCAGTGACTCTTGAGACTCCAAAGATTTTGTCTTCCAAGATGTTGGCTGCATGAAATTTGTTCACCACCAAATTGGGGTTGATATTTTTTCCATTCAGCAACTCTTTGATCACAAGTACTCTCTGATCGTCATGATCAGGTGAATGGGCAGCCAAGTGCAAAGGTGTGTAACCAAATTGGTCCTGCACATTTATATCTATCCCTGGCACCCTACAAATGTAGCTCACAATCTTAACCTGCCCATTGGAGGCTGCCATATGCAATGCTGTTCTACCCTTCTGAACGGCAGGTAATGCACTCCCCACTATCACATCCTGCATCCCCTTACTTAGATTAGGATGGTCGCTTATGTACTTCTCCTTCAGTTTCTTTGAAGACTCGGAAGACCAGCCAGCCTTAGAATTCAAGTTAACACCAGCCCATAACTTGAGGAATTTTTCAGGTGGGCCAACCATGGCTGCATCCATTAAGTCGCTATGAGATTCAGGAATCAAATCTTGAAGATCGCCCTCTGCTGTCAGTGCTCCTAGCAGCTTTAGCAGCTCCTTTTCAGCTGACTCTTGCAGACTGTTGCCGAAATTGAAGGCGTCCCATAGTCCTATTTTGTGCTTTGAATGTGGCGTCTCCATCCCACTTGTCAAAGGTGGACTCAAACAAGTGGTTGAATTTGTCAATGTTCACTGGAATATGCTTCAGGCGGATGATCACCTCTTGTTTCTCTAGGTCACAATATCAACACAACCTTCACTTGTTTTGAGATTGGTCCTCATGTCTTTGATGTTCTGCAGCACATAATATTGTTTCATCGAAATTTAGTATGAAGTAGAACTCCACACCTTGGTTAAGACAATTTTGTGTTCAAATTTTTGCACCGCAAAAGAATGATGTCATTACTTATAATTTCATAATGCAATTTATAAGCAGTGACACCATGTAATCTTAAATGTACCAGGTCTTTGCTCCTTAACCCTTAAACTTGTAGCAGTTTAGTGCAAGTGACACCCATCAAAATGACCCCCTTACATCTCTAAAACATGTAGGAGATGGACACACCTCTAAACCAACCATTTACACAAGTTAGAAGATGGATATCAAAGATAGTCTCAAGATTGATGAGTAATGAAAAACGTTTTGGTAATAAATCATTTCACAAACCCATTGAAGACTGGCGAGATTTCAGAAAACCACTACTTTTATTGTGTCATGAGCATTCAGACCACTTGCAAAGACATTTTGGCTACTCAGAACATCACTCTTAGTTAACAATATTTGTAAACAAAACTCGGTGTTTTCTGCAACTAATGAATTCATTCAAAAGTCCATGGTTGCCCCCTTGTTATAAGAAGCAATCACAAGCTCTAAGTTATCCTTTTTCCTAGATACACATCACAACTTGGCCTGGAAGCTACGATCAAAGTTCGCAACATCATACCTGATGCGAGTGCTTGATTGCCACTAGTTATGCCTGAAGGTTGCTAGCTCAATATTAGAATGGATGTGACAATATATTGATGTAGCTATGATATCAGCTGTAAATGCCTCAAAAGCTCCTGCACATTCATTCGAATCAATGAAACATATTCAAATTATCATTGAATTGTGTGTGAGGCATGGAGTGCATTGAATAACATCTTGTGACCACATTGCTGATCCAAGTTCTAGGAAGTATACATTCCATGAACTTAGGTTTTAGAATGGGGACCAAAGGTTCCATTTTAAATCAAGAACTGGACAACACTAGTCTAGGCATGAAAAATTTGTGAACATGAACTCATTTGCATGAAAATCCTGGTATAATTTTTTTTATCAATCCACTAGAAATGATCAGCAGCTAATTACGAGGTAATAATATACAACGTGGTACCATCCAGATCATACTTACCCTAGTCCTCTTGAAGTTGGAGAAGCTTCATAAGGCTTGGAGAAGCTTCACAAACTCAATGCCTCCAACTCCCCCAATGTAAGAGCATCTCCAGCAGTGCTCCGTATGTGACCCTGCAAAAGTATTTCTCACATCTGGGAAGTTTTAGTTACTTACTTGTTTCCAACCCCACCTCATAAAACTAAAACTGGGACTGCAAATAGGTGGGAGACTACTAATAGCATGGCATCTGGACTAATCAAACTATCTAACTAATAAAAAAAACGGAAACAGCTAATAAATACAGTTTGACTGCATTTATTAGACTCTTCCATGAAGATGTGCATTTTTTCGAGGGTCACAGTAGCCTAGTCTTGCAGGGGATCCAGTGGTTATGACTGCTGCATCTCATCCAAGATTTCTCATGCAGGGCCACATTCTGAGCACCAGTGCAAATGCTCTAAGATAAACAACACTCTACAAAAACAAACTAAAGATTTTCAGATACCAACTAGAACTAATTGGGTCATCCTATAAATTTGTTTTAGCATACTTGCAAATGAAGTTTCTCTGAAACTTATCCATTTCCCTGGAACTAGTCCACTTGGGAACGTCTTCTGAGTTCATTAGAATCGGTTCAGAGCAGTGCGGGTAGATGCCAAACACCAACAAATCTATTTGAACATGTGCATAACAGTGGAGGCAACAGATTTGAGGGAACATGTGTGACATATGTTTATTGCTTGCATGTGTGCACACTTGAGACAGCAGATAGACACGTGCGGCTTCAGGTGTGGGAAAAATGACAGCATGTGCATGGACAAGACAATCCAACCTTTAAAGATTCATGCTCTGTATTCAAGAGTAGAAACTCTGTCACTCCTCTTCAATTGAGTTCGTACAAGTACAACCAGCTTACATGATACCAAGTGCACACCTTACGTTTTAGCTTTTCAAATCTTGCTAGCTTCACAAAACTTGGGGAATTTTCAAATTCATATTAAGCATAAATTAAGTGTCAAAAACAGCAACACATTCTACTTTTGTGCTGGTCAGCAGCGAGACGGCGTATATATACCTCAACATGTGCTGATGGTCTCTGGGGCTTTGTAACACTTGGGCAAACACTTGCACAGACACAGCAGTTGCGAGTCTCAACTTGTAGCGAAGCACAACTAGAGCACTGCACTTGAATAAAAGAATGCAATAGACTGAAAAAAATCACAGCCTTGGTCAAGTATATAACTAGTGTATTTCCCGCACGTTTCAGAATACTGTGGAGAGTGCCTTGGTGGGGCCTGTGGCCTTGTGGTGGAGGTACTTTTCTCTTGTTTTTTTCTTTTCTTCTTTGGGACACAAATGGACAAAATACATTACACGTAGAGGAAAAGAAAAGAAGAAAAGGAAAGCCACCTGAACCCTGAGCATGGGAATGACCCACAAGGGACCATCGTCAAAAGTTGTAGTACAATACTTTTTGTTTAGGGTCTGCCCGGGACCTCAGGTTTCCTCACTCGGTTCACAGCAGTGACATCCACTTCGGAACAACAACGGAGGTGATCTGACATTTCAGTTCAGATCACCTCATACTCTCGCCCTAGGGGGAGCTTACATGTAAAATTCCACTTCAAGTGGGAGTGGGAAATTGCCTTGTGTAAGGCATCCTCAACTTCAACTGGGAAACCTCTCTAAGGTTGTTATGCACTGGCCACATTTAAGACCATTGGCAAGTTTAACCTTTTCTCATTAGCATGGCAACTGAACTGACCACTTGGGCTTTGTTGTACCAGTCAATGAGTGGGGGAACTCAAGCTTTAGTTTTCAATTAATCTTTAGACCTACGCACAACCCTATTCTGCTGAACATTGAAACTAAGGGTCCCCTTTTACCATTTGCATCAGTCTTCTAAAATTCTATCTAACCTACCAAAGCCTATTGCACAATTAACCATTTGTTCACTCAAGATAACTAAGAAAAAAATTCAGACTATCAAATCCAGCAATTTCATTGGCAATAAAATAATTTCTTCACACATATTCAAGCTTATTCAACACCCCTTGCATATTAGAAAACTAGAGGTACTTACCTATTCATGCTTCTATTAATTATTGAGGGGCTGCACCCACAGTTTTTCTTTCTTTTCTTTTCAGAAGGAGCCATTTGATTCACCCACCACCAATATTTTTGGAAGATGGGGCACTCCCGAACATCAAAAGTCTAGACATGCTTCCCTCCCCCCAAATCAAAACATGTTTCCTCTTTGTCACCCCCCTTTTACGGTATAGCGCCCTTTTTCACTTAATGTCCCATTTCAGGGTTGTCTACTCTGTAAAGGTCAGAACGGTGCACATGTGGCGGAAATGGAAGTTATATACATGAAACTTGAACAATGGCCAAACAATATGGGATTAAAAAATGACATGCTATTGGGAACATCTTAAGGAATAGATTGAAAACTTGGGGAACTTGTTGGGAACATAATGAAAACAAAATAGGAACAAAAAAACAAAAAAAGAACCCCTCCCCAAAACCAAAAAGAAAAAAACTAAGCCCGTTTGAGCATTCTCATTGGTTGCATGAAATTTCTATTTCCAAAACAATTTGTCACCATTTGCAACCTTGCCTAATACCTTCATTATAAATAAGGCTTACTTATTAGTAAACTAATTTTATAACCCTTGTATGTACATAATTAATGTTAAAACATTAAATTACTTTTAAGGTTGCTTATAAACATTGTAAATATCTTACTCTTATTAAATTAAGGTCTTTAAATCAAAGCTGATTTTTGCACATGTCACAAAGTACCATCACAAACTTCCAATATTAGGAAATTTCAATAGAATCAATGTGAAAATCATTAAGCAATAGACTTATTCATAAAGTCATGCCCTATTGGGCTTGAATTGCACCCCTCATTTGATGCTTCATCCCTTCCTAGATGTTGTCCACAAAGTCATGAAATTTTATTAAATAAAGGTATGAAATATTAAGACTTGAGATGAAATGCACCAAGTTTGAGAACATTTATAGCTACAATATGCATAGTAGCAATAGTGATTAATTGAAAACGTTCAAGAAATAAAAGGAAATAAAAGGACGAGGCAAACTCAGCCTAGCACCAAATTTGTTATTAAACTGAATTTCATGCCTCGTTGAAGCCCAATGTATTCTTCATTCTTATTTTTTTAAACCTTGTCCCTTATGTGATTAAATAGAGGGTTTTGGTGTTGGGTGGATGCAAGCTATAGTCATTCACTTTTGTGACAAAATGTTATTTTTTCCCTGGGTACCTTTTATTCAAATGCATGTGGTGATTAATATATCTTTAGATCTATTAATTGGGACATGGACTTAAATTAACAAGTTCATTATGAAGAGAACTATGTGGTTATTTATTAATAAAAATTCATTTGTTAGTAGTAATGGATTTTTGAAATCAAAAAATATGGATTAGTCATTTGATTGGAACATAACAAAATATTGATTCACATTAAAAAATATATGGAAATAAGCAATTACAATTTTAGTTGCAAAAGACAAAATTTTAGTTGTAACAAACACATGCAACTACAAACTCTATAGTCATTTTGCACAAGTGGCAAAAGACAACCATTTGCCAAAAAACTCCACATGGCATGTACAATCACCCTTGTAGTTGCATATTACTTACAACTGCAGGGATTTCTCATCCATTGACTAGTCATACAACTAAGCAACTATAAATATGACTACTTAAAATATTAAGCAACATTTTTTTATTTATTAAATTTAACTGACTTAATATTTTTAAAATCACATATATTAAGTAAAATATTATTTATATTTACATAATTTATGTACTATAATAATTCATATTATTGATAATTTCATAATTTTTCAGCCTATGAGTTGTTGACAGGTGTCATTACTTAAATTAGGCTAAAAACTTAATTTAAGTAGCTAAGTAGGCCACCTAATATAAGTTAAATAACCTAGAGTATGTAGGTTACGTGGAGTCAACATACCATCATTGACCATAATTATGTAACTTGTGAAGTTGGATCCTTAGACCCCAAGGATAAATATCAATTTCTTTGCAACCAAACCACCCCATTTGATTTGCAATTGTAGTGGATTGCATTTTATTTAACCCATATTTGACTTTAAACATTGCACAAACATTAATTTCAATATTTCATATTTTATTGTATTTTTCTAAATGGAATTTTTAAAAATTGACTCTTAAAATACTTTCAAATGATGTACACAATTAAATATATTTTCTTCCAAAAATGTACATTAATTTGAATAATGTTTTTCTGAATTTTGTTAAATTGAATTACGTTTTGATTATGATTTGCTGGAATTTTTTTTCAAACACATTTATAAATGAAAAATATTTTATGACTACTATTTAAAAATTAATAAATAAATAATTTATCTCCCACACATTAATCCTTCATTCCATAATTTTAAAAATTATACAATGTGATTATAATATATCATAATTTTAATTAATTCACATATAATTTTTACAAATGGATAATATATTTATCACATTTCAAAAAAATAAATCTAAATATCAATTATAATATTTATGATGTATAATACTCTTTTATATTTTAGATTTTAATCTAAATCACATTTAGTAATGGTATATAATTAATGAATTTGATGGAATTTTTATTTTTATATTTTTACAAATATAACATATAAATTTTATCCAAAATTATGGTAAAAGTTTTATGATCAAATAAATGATATATTTCTTAGACATCGTAAACTTCTATTTGAAAATATATATCATACTTGATTATGATTATAATAAGTTGTAATTTTACCAATAAGATTTAATTTACATGTATAATATATAATTAAATAATCATCATATATAATATTTATAAATAGATCATAACTCAAAAATATTTATTAAAAGTATAATAATTTGTATTGTCAATGTCAATAAAAAATACAAAATACCAATAAACAATTAAACACAAGTTGATTATCAAACAAATATTGTAATTCCAAAGATGCCACATATGTTTTAATCATCAAAATATTGTAAATGGAAGAATTATTGGCCCTAGTTGCCAAAACAATTACGATGAGTTGCAAAAACAACTAGATTTTCATTCATCCAAGGATCCATTCACAATATTGGATGAAAAATGTGCATTTTCATTTTACTTTTCCATCCAAACATGTGATAGTCACAAATTAGAGTCACATTTGTGATTTCATTCAATTATGTCAACACTATAGTTGCATGTGTGACTACAATAATTGCATATATGATTACACACATTTATGACTAAAATGACATGTAGGATTAACCTAACTATAGTTGTAAAAGTAATTGATTCGGACATTAGTCACATCTATAATTGTAACCATATGGTTGGAATGGACAAGATTTCTTCTAATGTCACATTCCAAATATGTTATTGGGACTCAATATATAATGTAATACAAGATGAATAACTCATATGAAGAATCTTTTCTTTGCAAAACTTAACTGTTTAATAATTAGGGACTTTTGAATAGTTAGAATTTGAATATTTTCGTAAGTCCACATAAGTTTCAGTTTTTGTTTGTTTTTCAATTTTTGTTCCAAAAACATATGTTTTTCAAAGTTTTGGATGAGGCACTATTCTTTTGGACTTTGTGGGTTTTCTTTTCAAGACTTCCAAATTTTTAAATGACATAAACTACATTAAATACAAGTTTTCACATAGATGTGAAAGGTTTATAGGTGATTGAACATGTATTATTCAAAAATTATGAGATTAATATTTTTTAAAGTAACAATCATGTCCATTTGAATCATTTTTAAAAATCTTATATGGACCTATAGGGACTATAATTTCTATCACTATTGAGCCATTGTATTGTGCATTCACCCTCTCATTTTTGCTTGATTTTACAGACAATTATAATAAGTCTATGCAAAATTCATGGGTTTCAAAGTGTAAAAATGACATGAAAAAAATATATATATTACTTTTATATTTAACTGATGTGTCTTTTATACTTGTGATGTTTTGATGTGAAATATGTATGATTTATATTTTAGCTGAATCTATGTAATTGTTGTGTATTAAACATGAATATGTACAAATGTCATTCATATTACCATAACTTTAAATTTATATGATTTTTGTACAAATTTATGAAAAAAAAATTTCATATAAAAATTGTTTGAACCTATGAAGCTTGGTAAGTTTGTGATCAAATGAAAGGCAACAAAAAAATTATCTATCAAAAGAAATGCAAAATTGAAAAAATTCCTATTAGATTCAAAGTCATATATAAATAAAAAATGGTTGTCAAATGAAAAGTAAGAAAAAAAAAAAGGCCTTTCAGCAATACAAAAAAGATAGGTATTATAACCTTCCACCAACAGGAATGGCTATTATTAATTGGGTTGCATTTTTATTTCAAAAAAACAACATACGATACAAAAGAATAAGTATTTTCATATCACTTAACCTTTCATCTTGTATCATCTATGTAATGTTTTTCTTTTCATTTATTAGAGTCGAGATGTAACATGGGTATTGATCCTCCCATAAAAAAATTTAATTAAAAAGTTACAAGTTTTGATAAAATTGTCAAAACAATTTTTTTTTTAAACTAGTAGAAAAATTGCCTTAAATAATAAAAATTTGGTGAAACTTGTTTTATAATTTTATGGAACTTAACACCCTAAACTTCATTTTTAAAAAAAATTTAAAAAATTGTAGTTGGAGACTCTTGTTATGGTGGGTGCAATTCCCCAAAGAATAGCAAATTTTGTGCCAATTCACTAGGGAAATAAACATTGCTATTATGTAATTATGTAGATGTTATAATGAAATCATTGTTTTGATATGTCAATGCTTGACATAATGAAACAACAATGATTCATAATACTTAGGAATGAAAGAAGTCACAAATTCCAATGAATATCACAACCTTTAGCATGTTATTAACATTTTGGTACCTTTAGAATGTACTTGAAATTAATACCTTTTTGTGAATATTTCTTTTTGCAACTTCCACAAGATCAATTTTTTTCACAAAATGAAAATTCAAACACAAAAAAAACCCTCAAAATCTCAAGGAAATGCACAATTTAAAGCTGCTTTTGCTCATTAAAAGAGTTATAACTATTCAAGGCATTATGGAAAATGGGAAGTAGTTGATGCATTTGAAACTTGAAGGTGGGCCATCAAATAATGGTTTCATGAAATGTGTTGCTCATGTACAATTTGTTATTAAGTCCCCATGGGATTTTGGGGGAGGTTGCCAAAGGATACAAAAATCATTATTCATGACCATGAAAAAAACAATGCACACAAAATGGCAATGGTTAGATGGGAATCTACACATTTTCTTCAATTTGGTATGGTTCCTATGTTTAGACATGTTCAAAATTCTCTTGAAAAAGAGCATGCTAGGTTCATTACTTGCATGAAGGTTTTTTTTTCACCATAATGTCTAAGGATCATTCTTTTTTAAAGCCTATTATTTGGGTCCTCAAAAGAAGGGCTGTCAAATGGCATCTTTTTGGAGTTCTTTGCTATCAAGGATGCCACGTAAAAAAATTGTTCATTGTTTTATTTTTTTATTGGAAAAGCTAGGTTGAGATTTATCATTGGTGGCATTTACTATTAATGGCACAACCTTTATGATATGATGCCATCAAAGGTTATCCACTTAATTGCAAATGAAAGTTCCAACATTAGTAAACACACACTGTGTAGCTCATTGGGAGGCTTTGGCATATAGGTGATGCATTCAAGGTTCTATCGGAGTTGCTGATCTTGGGTCATTTTGGAAACAAAGTTTATATTTGAATAGGAAGAGCTACAACTGAAGAAAAGAATTGAGAAGTGTCATGGATTCATTTGATTTGGTGCCATTAGCAATTTTGCAATTTCACTTATTGCATTAGCTTTCTCAAAGTCAAGTTTTGGAAAGAATTTTACATTACATGCTAGTTATATTCAATGTTTTTCAAATATCAAAGCTCTATTGATATCAATAGGTTATCAATTTTCAATTTCAATTCATGTTTCATCTTGTGGTTGATGTCTTTGTGGAGCTAACTAAATTGAACAAAAATTTCAATCTAACATGGTTGATATCTCAACACTTGGGTGTACTTTGGATGCATCCATTTACATTTTGAAGAGACATTTCTTATGTGACCCTAGTTCAAGTTTTGGTTGGTGGACAAAACATTTGGGACCATTTTTATCAAGAGGATGGGTTGATGATACTTGAAGATGGTTGGCAAAAACATGGCTTTGAAAATACATATCACCCCATGCACCATGGAAGGATTTTTCATAGAGATGATAGTTTGGAGAAGTGCATGAATATGCAAGCAAACTATGTGCATGTAGTTGTGGATAGTCTCAAAGAAAGATTTCTTGACTTTCTTGTGTTTAATGCATATAAGTTGTTTAGTCCTAAATATTTTCCAATTGAGGAAGAGACACATATCAATATGTGTGAACAATGATTGAAAAGATTGACATTGAAGTTCAAATTATCAAAGGTTCAAAAGGATGCAAGCAAACATGAATTGCTAAAAATTGTGAAGACCTTAATGCATGAATGTGAGAACAAGTCACTACAAGCTTAGAGATGTCATGGAAGCATGAATAAATGGTTTGTTAATTAGCCACACCTCATGCCACTTTGACAAAACATACTTGCTATTCATACAAGTCTTGTTATTTATGGAAACGAATTTTTCTAAACAAAATGCAATCAAAAATCAGCTATGAGCTTCCTTGAAGTTGGATACTCTTAATGCTTTGATGAAAGTTTCATTATACAACATTAAAATGGATAATATGGATTGGAATGCAATCTTTGAGGTGTGAGGAACGTGAAAACATCAAAATTTGTAGGATTCTTGCTTTAGAATAATTGCCAAATTTTCAAACTTGAATTGTATCTTCTAAATATTTTTTTGTGAAATGACAAAAGCTTGTGAACTTGTCATTTGAAATGCAAATTTTTAAAGTTGTCTATCACAATGAAAGTCAAAACAAAAGTTAGCATGTCACAAAAAAGACACATTAGCTTGTCAAAAATCAAGACTATTTCTAAGTTCAAATTTCTCATGTTTGAATTAGCCGCTAACACCAAGCTCAATAGTGGATGCCATTTGACCTCTAGTAATATTTATCACATCCAACATTGTATATTAATTGGAGAGGGAATGTGCCCACAACCTTTTTTCTTTTTCTTTATTTCTTTATTTATTTTCGGAAGGAGCCAGTTGAGTGGCCCATTACCAATACTTTTGGAACATGGGGAGGGGGGAGGCGGGGCATTCCCCAACATAGAAACATGTGTTGTCAGGCTTCCCTTTGGCTCCCACCCCCAGCTTTACAACTTACGTATATGGAAGTTGACACATGGCCAAACAATTTGGGATGAAAAATGAGGTGCTTTGGCAATGTCTTATGGAGCACATTGAGAACTTGAGGAACATTTTGGGAACCTGAGATGAACACATTGAAAACTCAGTGGGAACAATTTGGGAACAGACAAAAAACAAAAAATTCAGCCCTTCCTGGCCCTCACTCCTCCCAGTTTACTAGCCAAAACACTCCACATAATGGGGATACTTCATCTAAAATCTTGTGTATTGTGCTGCTGCACTAAGAGGCCTCACTCTAGAACATGAAGGTAAGAATGTACAATTAAGGTACTGGTTCATTTGCTGACAACTCAGATCCCCCAAACAGACATTTCCTTTATGCACAATACCTAGTAGGGCTGGGGCAGTCTCGCTTTTTTTTTGCGCAAAAAAGGGTTTGTCAATGAGGATCGCCTCAAATCACTTGAACTATAAACTTCCATCAATGGTTCATTGCTGAGGAAGAAATGGCGAAAATGCTTAAAACATAAGAATGAAAAATGAGTCTAACCTAGCAAGGGGAATGGAACCTCATGAGTCAACATATTCCCATCTTATCTGGGATGTTGAAATATCGGGGCTAAGTACAAAATGGTTGGTCACTTTTGAAAATTACTTGGAAGCCAACATTTAAAAAGTTCTGTGAATGCATGCGTGCTCTCATTTCCATAAAATGGCTAGCCTAAAAATTTTGAAGTTACACACCTAAAACCCGGAACATGCATGCTTTCACAGACTTCTAGGATAGCCACTTTATGAATACTAGGCTAATAGCATAGGTTATTTCATAACAATAGGTTGTATATTATTGTTCACGCTAATATTTGTCTAGTAAATCAAAGTGCATAAGTAATATGCAAGAACCCTGTTTGTAATAGCTTTAATACATGAACTGTTAGTTTACCCAAGATAACTAAGAAAAAAAATTCAAACCACCAAATCCAGCAATTTCATTGATCAGAACAATTTTTCCTAGTCATGAGCTGCACATGAGCCTAGTCAACACCCTCCATAGTACACCGATATTACAACCTTGGGCATATACAGACAATGCATACAAAATTCTAAACTTTTCTAGAAGAATGTTTTTTATGATTATTCCTAACAAAGTTCCCATTCATTTCAAACACAATGTGTCCTATGTTTGTAATGTATGTTGGAGACTCCATTTTGCAAATACTTAATAAGCTTGCTATGAAATCTTCGATCAAGCAACTCTCCAAGTTTGTTTAGGTCAGAGCAAAGTTTTCAACTTCTTAAAGTTTTTACTCTTTAAGCTTGTGATGAGGTGACACTATGTAGACAGGTTTCTTTCTCGGAAACTAACATAAAAAAATATCAATGACCCAAGTATTTAATTAAGTTATATGAGCTCTTTCACATGATGTAATGATGGAACCTTAGGAGTCATCATATTCCTATGTTTTTAAGGTGTTATGTTCTCTTTCACGTGATGTAAAGATGGAACCTTTACATGCAACCTATTAAAAAATTGTACACATGTTGATGTGATGTAAAAGTTAGGTTGAACCCATAAAAGATGGAGTCTTTTTTATTGCTTTGTTACGTCTTTTGCTTGAAAAGTAAGGGTATCCCCTAAATTATGCATGTACATAGTTGTTATTGCATGCAGTATGAAAGTACTTCTTATCCTTCTTTGTCTGCCCTTGGCCCAAAAGATGGAAGATGCCCAGATACATTCTAGAAGTGAGTCTCTTGGGTTTCCCAAAAACATATATTTGAAAGAATCAAATATCTGAAACCATATTCATATTAGAATTATGCTAATTTTCAAAAAAATATCTTATTAGGCTATGTTCACACTAATTCTAACAATTTGAAGAATTTTTTAAACTGAACTAATTGTGAGGAATCCAAAAATTTTCTTCTTTTTTTGTTAATTTGATCAACTTTGGTGTTGACATTTTTGTATGAAAGGTCAAAATTTTGTTAACTCGTCATGTGAAATGCATTTGTTAAAACTGCCTATCACATTGAAATGCAAAATGAAAATTAATCTGTCACAAAAGAAGTATGTAAACCAGTGAAAATACACCACTAGTGAGAGATTGAGAAACAGGCCTTATTTCCTCCAACATCTAGAGCATTCAGTGAAACATGCCTTATTGTGCATGGGGTGGTCCTTGATCAATTGTAATGGATATGGTATAGAGTGACTCATATTAATTAGTCGTGTGAATCCCCAAAGTTTTTTTTATTTTTTTCAGTTTTTGTGATGGGCATCATTGATTGGGTTGTCAAAAAAAAATTAATCAAGCTTTGAAAAATCCCAAAATATACATATTGTAGTCTCTTTCTTTTCAGCTACGTATATAAGTCATGAGAGTAAAACTTAGCGCAAAGGATATGAGATAATGTGAGGTGCTATTGGGAACATGTTGAAAACCCAATGGGAACTTGATTGAAACACATTGAGAACCCAAAAAATCCAAAGAATCCAACATTCCCTCACCCTCCCCAAAAGACACAAATACTGGGCCCATTGGTGCATGCTGGTCACCTCATTGGCTGCCAAGAATTTTTATGCGTACCTCTGTTCTTTCCCATTTTTGTCCTAGGCTAATGGCAGGGCACAAACTCTGGTGTTGATAGAGCTTCGAATTTCTGATCACAGAACATGACAAACAAATAAAGAACAACAGACCCAGATATTTGAAGGTGAAAGTGGGTTATTTATTTGAACCTTTTACGAATGAAGAAATTGCCAAGCAAATATGTTGCATACTAGAGTTATCCTTAAAGTCAGGCCATCAGGGGGCTAGAATGGCTAGTTTCAGCATAATAGGGCATGAAACGCCTAACTGGGAATGAAAATTTTACAAAGGAAATAACTGGGACCCATACTAGTTTTTCCACCAATTTTGGTGGTAAACTGAGTTTCATGCTGTGTTTCCTTTTTCCTGAGCGCCTGCACTGCTGCTACATACATTTTCACTGCTCCCACCTATACAACTACTACTAGTGTGGGCCCCGTGCATAATGCACAGGTGTGTTATATACCCCCCCTCGGTCCTTCCCATTTTCCACTTCGGTTCTTCTTTACCCCGTCGACCCCCCCCCTCCTTCCCATTTTCCACTCCGGTTCTTTACCCCGTCCGGAGTCAGGGGAAGTTACTTTCTTCCTGTCCTTTAACTACTGCCCGTCCGGAGACATGGGAAGGAAGTTTCTTCCTTTACTGTAAC
>Ga0116229_10008727_pt1 | contig 15667 bp, 12 predicted proteins | sample S1TSphgellanicum_3_FD_87313 | JGI IMG/M metagenome (GOLD analysis project Ga0116229, IMG submission 87313) | Host-associated microbial communities from peat moss isolated from Minnesota, USA - S1T2_Fc - Sphagnum magellanicum MG | ecosystem: Host-associated > Plants > Peat moss > Unclassified...
ATTTTTGGACACATAGGGTTGTAACAATTATAGTCGTAGAGTTAGTTAACTTGGACATTAGTCACACCAAGGGTTGCAAACATGATGTTATAATGGACAAGATTCTTGTAATGTCCAATACTCGAGTACTTGGCAAATGATGAAAAAAACTCTAAAAACAACTCATAAAATGTTCTCATTTTGTGAATGAATCAAATGTGTTTGAACCAAGGAAAATGGAGAATTAAAGATGGAGCTTGCTAAACATGTGTGCACACATACGTGCGTTTTGTTACCACCTAGATAAGAACAAAGGTTACGATAAGTTGGGCTAGATTTATGAGTATAGACCTACTTGGTATTTAAGGTGCTCAACAATACATAAAAACCTTGCACACTTTCCTTCGTGCATCTAGAGGTCATGTTACTACACATAAAACTACTTGTGTGATGATGACAACTTCATGTTTTATCAATGGATCTTAACAATTTTTTTTTGGTAAAGCCCATTCTTTTGCATTTCCCATCCATCCCCACTCATGATCACAAACTATTAGTTCCCACCAGTTCAAAAAATCAAAATTTGCTTAGGTCTTTCTACATGATAAAGCTCGAAGCCCCAATTTTTACCATAATAAGGGTCTACACAAGGTAGACAAATAAGGGGTTTGTTGCCACCTAGTCAAGAAGAGAGGTCATGACAAATGTTGTGCAAGTATGATGTTTCTTAGTGTATCCTTGGTCATCAAGTAAAGTATATTACCATTAATAAAAAAATCATTAGGTTAGGGTGCAAGTATACAAAGATTAAGTTTTCTAGTATGTGGGCAAGGTTTAGGGTGTCCTTTACTACATACCTTTTTTTAAAGTAAAAATTAGTATTTTTTTTATAAATTTTTAAAAATGAAAATGAAACAAATGTTTGAATTTTAAATGTTTAAAGACATTAAAGGTCAATTCTAATGTAAAAAACTCAATAATCAAAGTGTTTGATTCATCCATGACTAGCATGTGCATTTTTATTATATGTTACTAGTGCTTAATTTTATCCCATATTGTTTGCCCAAAGATTTTCTCTTCTCCCCTTTTGAGGTGGCCAAAGGGAGGCATCCTCACATAGATACTTATAATTTTTGGGAAAAATTTAACAAAGCTTTATGGTTCAAGTCATACTTACCCCTTTTTATTTACTTGGTGACAAATCGTATCTAATTTTGAGTATAGGTATTTCTTACATACATCCAAGGTTACAAATAAAATATAAAATTTCAGATTTACATACTTTTGAATATGCATTTCATTACAATAGATTGATTTTAAACAAATAAGTTGAAATGAATAATAATATGCCGAACAATACTAATGTTTAGGCTCTCCAAGTGGGATCGTAATAATATACGTCACAACCAACCTTAAACCCTAAACCCACTCACTTTTAGGTACTTATTGTGACCTATATTATGATCCCACCCTAAAACCCTAAACCCAAATTCTCAGAAGGGTTATTATTGATCACCCTAAAACCTAAAAAATTAACCCAATGAATATATAGTCCCCCATGCAGATGTAGAGATGTATATGTAATAGATAGAGTTTTTGGTTAGGGTTTAGGGTTTAGTATGAGCTACCATTTTACCCAAGATGAACCACATTGATGAGGTTGTGCACATTCCTAAATATTCACACTTTTCTCTCTCTCTCTTTCTCTCTCTTTCACCACAACAACAACCATGAGAAAAGAGCCCTAAACATGTGGGTTACATGTGGGTTTACATGTGGGTTACATGTGATGTCTGCACCCCTTAATTAACAATGGGAGTACAATGCTAATTTGCAGACATTAGGCTCAAGTGGACACATGGTTAACACAAACAATCAAGTGGAATGCAAAGAATCTTGAAAGTGTTCACTTGGGAGTTGTGTGTGTGTGTGTGTGTGTGTGTGTCTCTCTCTCCGGGGGCAAGTAGTCTTTTTTATATATTATATCCGAATGATAATATAATATAATTTTTAATGAAAATTGGAAATTTATAATTGTCCAAAAATGATTACACCTAAAATTGTTTAAAGTCTAGTTTGGGAAGATACATGATCTTGCAAAAATTTGTCAATTTTGAAGATGCAATATTTATTTTTCTTGATGACAAATCCTTCAGATTCAATAATTTTATTTTCCATTTACTTTTTATTATCATGATATATGACATATGACCGAAAAAAAAAGGGGGAAAAAAAAGGGGAAGATGTTGGATATGAATCTAATTTGATAATTTTGGGATAAATCTTTCCAAATAACCATATGGATAGAGGTTTATTTTTGAATTGCTTTACTAAAGGCAAACAAATAATATGATGCCAACTCTGTTATAATATTTTCTTAGAGCACCATCCTACTACAAGGGTAAGCAAAAATAAAATAAAATAGTAGGTATTCTTTATATACTTAACAAAATTTTCCCTATTGCAATTACAAAAAAACTATGTACATGGCCTCCATTTTCGCACTTGGTGATGGAGATGGTGTCATTATTAAATACTTGTGTGCATAAAATTGTCAGCATTATGGCATAGTTATAAACATATACACGACACAACAATATTGCTTTAGCATAAGTTAGCTACCCAAATGGTTATGATTAATAGCCAAATTGTGAGTGATTTCGAGTTCATTCCACAACTATATTATATGTTAGATATAGTGATGGACTCAAGTATAATAAGATGGTTGGTCAAGTGGAGTGGTCACTCAAAAACCATGCGACACTTGGTGGGTGGAAAGTTGAAAAGTGTTGTCTCAATTGCGGCCATTAGAAAGTGATGAAACTCCAAGATGTACCCACTAACCCAGCACAATGAAGAAGCATAATTCCTTGCAAAATTTGATGTCTAATTTATTTAGTGACTTGGGTGCTGCTCTGCCCAATATTTAACACTAGTGGTGTTTGATTTCTAGAGTTGTAGATCTTAAGAGCATCTCCACTGGTGCTCAGTATGTGACACTGCACATTAAAATGAGATGAAGAAGAGTCAAAATGTGCCGGTTTAGGTCAGGGAAATGGTTTGTGCTCCTGCATATCTGGTCAATGTGATGATGAGGCTCGTAAAGGGCGCAGCAAAGCTGTGCACCTGCTAGAGTAGAGTGTAATAAATATGATCTGACTGCAACTCCCTGTTTTTGATTGGCCAAACATAATGATTCGTACAGGTGGTTTGCTATCAGTAGGTCCCACCTATTTGCAGTCCTAGTTTCAGTTTTAGGGGTGGGGTGGGGTTGGAAGAAACTAAATAACTAAAACTTGAATGTGAGAAATATTCCTGCAGGGTCACATACTAAGCACTGGGTGGTGGGGACGCTCTAAGAGTTGTGCACTAGGGTGTGAACTTGTAGAAACTGGAAACAAAATATTCCATGAAAGCATCAAGAGATTACAGCCACCCAAATGGCTCAAAGAGTCATTGAGGTCGACATGAATCTGCCAAGACCACAAGAAGGAAGGAAGGGGGGTTGATGGTGTGGTGGCCCAATTTGTTACATGAGACTCACCCAAGTTCAACTTTTGGTCCTAAACCCTAGCTACTACATTTGGACCAAAAGTTGAACTTGGATCATTTCATTGGAGGGTTTTGGAAGAACTAAACATTTGTGAGAAGTCATTCATGTCTTGCCTCATGTCATGTTGATATCCTTGTTATCATTTTGTCCTCTTAATGAACATGTTGATCCTAAGCGAAACGAGGATATCTATCCGTAGGGATACTTAAAAATCACATATGGATAAGGATATATGGGCTTGAAATTTTGTTTCCAAAAAATATCCACAAACACACACACACACACACACACATATCATTTTGGTAGTAGACCTTGGGTTTATGTCGTATCCTTTTAACCATCTTTTTTTATCTTTCAATTTTGTGTTGTAGCCACACACACACACACACTGGGCAAATCATCCACAAGAGGAATTAGCCAAATTTGGTTACAGGTCACACATGAAAGCATAAATTGTTATAGATTTTGATGACCTGCTTGAACCCTAATGTCCTTGAAAAGGTTCAAAAGTTCATGGTTTTGCCAGATAATTTTTTTCTCAAAAATCTCAAAATGGTCACTGAAAAAAAAACTTGAGATAAAATTTTCTCAAAATCTGGCAACTTCAGTGCATTGTTTTCACAAAAATCCTTCATCACATGGGTTGTCGCACTGGAATTGTTTTTTTTGCCAAGTGGCCAAAACAAGCTTGCTTCTACCACTGATTTTGCAACATGAAATAGAACTCTAGTTGGCACACACTAGAGCAAGGAATGCTCAAGCATCTCTAATGGTACTTATGGTTATGAAAAGAAGAATTCGCCCTCATCGGTTACCATAATCCAAAATACTTAGTGGGACCTTTGTACTCAACACTTAAGTTACTCGGTTTTAATTATAATTTAGCACACTCTTGAGAAGCCAAACAAACAAACAGCCAGCCAGCCAGCCAACCAGTCAGCCAGCCTAAAATGTTTCTAGCTCCCTCACCAACTGCCCAGTCGCCGCCCACTATGGCAGGTGAAGTACCACCACCACGACCACTAGCCTACATGGGCTTTGTGCTTTGCAGAAAAAATCTGTTCATCTCGGAACTTGCAAAAAATTCCTGACTACTTGAAGGAAAACAAGCCACACAAACTTTCTCTTTGTATAAACCACTTTGTCCACATAAGGGACCGTTGGGAGTCATTGAAATTGAATGACAAATTGGAGTCATGTCAGTAGTGAGACTCTCAACACTTTCCAGTCTAAAAAACACTAGTGGGTTGTTGCTGTTGTTGTTGCTCCTCTTCCTTTTTTGTTGCTGGCAAAAAAGATATGTCTGTCCTTCTAAGAGGAGCATCTCCACCCACTCCTTCTATTTTTCAGCTCCTTGTCAACAATGTTTACCACATCCAACTTACACTGTAAATTAAATTGTTCGCCCCCCCCAGCCTGAAACTAAGTTTCACACAACTTGAAAGCTGTATATACATACATACATCATCCGAAATAGTGTGCATTTTGTGTATGTAGGGGACAAAATTCACTACTGTGGGTGGAGATGGTCTTGGGTACTTCCTAGATAGTACAAACTTCAAAGAGAGATTACGCCTCTCATAGAAGCTAACCACCCATGTAGCTAGCTGATCTGAAGTCTTTGACTCAAGTAGATCTCAAATTTGCATTCTCCTAAGCACAATTGGGTGTCAGAACACATGGTCACATAAAAATCTAATGCTATTATGGCTGTCAAATGTCAGGGTTGTTGTTATGCAATTTGCTTCAATTTGTTCTACTACCATCACCTTCTGTGCTTTCTTGTCATTGCCAACTATGAATTATTAAGTATCAAAACACACACACACACACACACACACACATTCTCCCAGATACTTACTTACTTTGAGGCAACAATTTTGGACTTTTGTCAAAATTTTAAGAATCTATATATATGTAGATTCTTTTGATAAAAAAAAGCTCAAGGTTCATGCATTGGCTAGACACAAAGGAAATCGACCCAATGAAGGAAGGAGCTAGATAGTGGAGATTTTGAAAATGCAAATTTCATATCTTTCGCCATTTTGGTCGTGCAAGTGAGGAAACATGGAGGTGAGAGAATATACTTCAGATCATGCATGTAAGTTTCAATCTGTGGCCGTTGTGGGTTCAGTTCAGCAATTTCCCAATCGAGGTAGATTCTCATTTATATTATTATTACTGGGAGCCCATGATTTCAAACTTGTAGCATGGGGGGTTTGTGATTTTGAGGATTGAGTTTTTCGAATCTGAGCATGAGGTTTGAACCTGTGGAAGTTTATGAACACAATTGTTTTATAAAAATTCCAAATTATACGAGTATTCATGTGCTTTCTTTCACACCCAGTTTCAAGCCACTTAAAAAGAGAGTAAAAGCTTCAAATCATGGTTCCAAATTGGAAGCAAAAAACGCTTGGATACTCTTATAATTTGAAGTTTTTATATAAACAATGCCTAACTTGTATGGGTCCAAACTCCAAAAAAAATTTGAGAGGCCAATTGTTTTAGTGTGTCATTGTAAGTACCCTTACATAGCATAATAGGCTAGCGGGCTTTTCAAAAATTGTAATACCCACCTCTATGGGTATCATGTTTTTTCGGTCAAAAATCTAACTTTTTTACCAAAAAAATTTCCCCTTGTGATACCCGGCGAGTATTTGGGAGGTACCCACTGGGGCATCAATGGAATTTTTTCTAAAATCACACTGATTTTTTTAACCTATGTAAAGCCCTTGGGAGAAAGCTTAATGAGAATTGAGCCGCACTTAGCATAAGAGTTTAGAATGCTCACTAGCAAGGAAAACAATCTAGCAAACTAGGACACACCGATCTATTCAACAAATCGGTGTTCAACAACAGACACAAAGTGTACATACCCTTTTCATTTGCATGAATGAAAGCCTCTTGTGAAACATACACTTGTCAATTCTACGAGAAAACAATTAACTAAGACAAAAGTGTTATTTGCAGTGTTTGTTTTTTGGTCATAAGAGGTCTTTTCTTTGAGTGTTTGCATCCAACAAAAGTCGATGGTTTTTTTCATTGATGTGCTAACATGGTGTGAAAAATGAAAAGCAATTTTCGGAAGTCCTATTTTTTTGGTTTTATGTTCATTTTACAAATAAAGGGCGTCAATTGCCATTGTAACAAACAATCAATCGCTTGTGACATCTATTTTGAGGCATGTTACTATTGTAGGTGAGAGTTTGATTTTTAGGCTAAGCATTTTTTTCCAAACATTTTGACTCCCCTCTCCTTATCTGATATGCTTCTTGCAATTTGAGGGGCGGCAAGGGTTGTTGGGTACTTGATTTGTCCCAATTCTCTGTTTGTAAGGACTTCAATTGCAATGTACTTCGTTTGCAAGGACTTGGGTCCTTCCATCAATTGTATGTTTTTCTCTTCCTTTTCGTTGAGTTGCTTTGTTTTATTGATGTTTTATTGGCAGGTTTTCAACAATCAACTTTTTGGGGTTTTCTTTTGCAAAATTTAGCAAAAATTCAGCCTCAAAAAAAAATTGTTGCAAGCTGGAAAAAAAAGCATGCCAAATTTTGGAGAAAACAAAATAAAATTTTGGGATTTTTTTTTTTTTTTTGTCACACTTCAACACAATATTTTCAGTTCACCAGTTTTAAAGAGTTTGGACAGTTTTCTACAAATGATTTTGCCAATTGATGCGGAGTTGTATTTGGGATAATTGCCACCAATGCTACATCAGAAATTCCTGAAAAAAGAAGAAAATACACACACACACACACACATATGCACACACTGGTTTTGGGACATATTCACAAATGATGATAATGTGCACAGAAGGAAGGAAAGAAGCAAGCAGATCGATCTATGGTACAATTTTTGTCCTCTTTTAAAATTTGGGTTGTCTTCTTAAGGGACTGGAGAAAGGGCAAATTACAAGAAACCCCAAGAAGAGAGATTCACAAACCCACAAATCTGGCAATGTTTTCTTTTGCCTCTTCTTTTTGTTCAAGAACCCCAAATTCGGTAAGTGTCTTAACTGGAAAAATTAGGAACACAGAAGGTGTTGGTTGGACACACACACAGCTTATTAAGGGCTGCATTTTTATGAATTGCACTCTTGAGCCCACACTTTCATTCACCCAATTCGGTGAAAATGTGCAAAACTTTCTGAGAGCAGTTCTAGACAGCAATTGGAAGCTTTGCTTCATGGTACCAAACTGGGGGTCCTCATACCATTGAGCCATCATCACATTGCAATGTAATGTAGGTGCAACAAAAATTTCAGATCCCAGTCAAAGAAACAGCTTCTTTTTTCACAACATAACAAACCTCGGGTGGATGAGTTTGCAGTGCAATTGGAGTGTGCCTCAGAGCATCTCCTCCACCCCACACCAGCAAACACCCCTTTTTTCTACTATGGATTTGGACAGTGACTATTACTCGTCCAGATGTAAAGGAGTTGTTTGCTGGTGTGCAGTGGAGATGCTCTTACACAACACAATTTCTCGCTCCAGATTGGAGTGGGGAATCATGAAGTGTAAACACCCTAGGGCGAGTGGGGGTGTAAGGTGATTTACAACATCGATCTTCATGCCTCAGTTGTTATGCAAGGGAAATGCATAACCGTTGTTGTCAGTGCCCTTGTACCCTGGACCTTGAGTTCTTCCCTCAGTACATGGGCTGAAAGGCACTGACAACCGGGCCTTCCCCTATACAGCACTCACCATTGTTGTACAGCATACAATTGCACTCACCAATTCCATTTCACTTCAAGGTTCAAATGCAGTGCCCTACCCTGAAGGTGAACAAACTTGGGATGAGTAGTTCTCTGAAGAGACATACAAGATCCTGCAATGAAACCCCACTTCCAAAACAAAAGCAATACCTTCAATGGTGCTAAGGAAAAGAGGCATTACTTCCACTTCATAGCTCTTCTGTTGCTGAACAATTTGCTGAAGTAAGTGGTTGCCTTGGTTATCTCAAAGACCTACCGCTCATGTTCGTAATGGACTATCTATGACAGCAGAACTGTGCTTGATGTGGTTTGCATGTTCAACCCATATGTCAAGTATCAACCAGGTATCACAAGGGCAACTAGTGGAGAGTATCTCAAAAGAAAATGGAAATAGAAAATCAAGAAAATACTTTGTGCTGTCTAAGGACCAATATTAGCATCATTGTTGGATAACCTTGAGCCAAAATTCAGTCAATAATACCCTATTGATGTATATGCAGAATTGAATCTACCCATGTAATAGCTAGGTCATAACATTGGCAGCTGTACAAATGCAACAGTGAAGTTGGGTAGTTCATGGAAATTGAATCATAACTCCCATGGAAAAGGTTACAGTTCCTACCCATATGCCGCCCATTTCCACTCTACCTCATGCAAGGTTTCCAGCTTTCAGATGACACTAAGGGGTGCATTTAGTCCATCAATTGCTCTAGGCTTTCACCGTAACAATGGTTTGACAGTTGTAAAAGTCATGCATGAAAAAAGCAGGCTATGTGAAATCGCAGGTCATTAGGTCAGGGTACAAATAGAATGCGCAATTGAAAAGGTGTTCATCACCCTTGATTATCAGCCAGGGATCATCTTACTTCCCGCCTTTCCTGGAGTGTGGGATGATTGGGCCTTCCTGATCTGTGGCCCTCCTTGATCTACAATTCCTCCACACAAACTTGACCATTCAAATGCCCCACTCCACCTGATATCACATGCAATTTTGGATCAAGTCACATGAGAGATTGATTTGAGTAGAACTTGAGGTTTGGAATTTCACTAGGTTTGTACTGTGTGACAATTAATTTAAAGGGATCAATCCTAATTCTCTCAAAGTGAGTTCCATGATACTAGCAACAATAATTCCCATGATGGGCTGATGTGAGTAGGTTCATGCTCAGAACAAGAACTTGTGAGCACAAAATTCCACATTCACGATACAGGACCCAACCTGTCTTAACATCTAAATATCCAAGATGTTCACATGGAAAGCTCACTATAGTTTTGCTGCAGAACACAGAAGAATGTCTCATGGGTTGCAAATGAATTAGTTTAATCAGTGGGATCTTTATCTTTTCCATTCTTGTCATGGTGCAGATTTGATGTTTGCCCATCACTTAGGACTTCATGCTGTTTTACTCATTGGCTCCTTGTCTCGTTTGTTTGATATGATAAATAAAACTCAAACCCGGACAAAAAGAAACTCCAAAATGCAAGGCATGAGCTACCTGCACTGGAAGTCAATTTTGTATCCTGTAAACTTTGATTGAGGAGAATACCGCCAGCCTGGTTTTAACATCATCAAGAAGCCTTCAACATAAGAATCTCATAAACTGTGCGCCTTCGAAAGTACTCCATATGTTCCTGGCATCAACAAACCACACACCCAAACAAATATGGATTGAGTTTGCTTAAAAGGTATAGTTATATAGTATCAAGTGCAACTCATGAATGGCAAAACAAATACATTTCAGAACTGAACAAGCTCTATGATTGATATATTTCTTGGTGCAGGACAGGATTGTATCTGATCTTGGTGACCTCACAATAGAGGCCATTCCCTACTACAAAAACTCTCTGATACACATGGTGGAATACCAGAAGCTGTCAGCCTTCTTGCATGTTTGAAAACTTGCCTGTGTGAAACATAAGGAGCTGCCACGACTGTGGAAGTCTGCATACTTCACCATAAACATGCCACAGTCACAGCTGCAACATCAAGCAAAATGAGCCAAAAGGAAGGATGTCACCATCATACTGTATTTACAGTTGTCAGTTTCACTTCCAAAAAAACCCCTTGACTTTGTAAGTGGATATAGATGTGGCATGATGGAAGCACCAGACTACTAAAGATTGGAGCATTTAGCAACTACCACATTATTTAACTCTACCTCCTGGATTTCTGACCGATTGGTGGTTCTTGGAGTAACGCTACCTCCATGAGCAAGATTGAAAAATACATTTTCCAGGGGCAAAAGTATTCTCATGGTACTAACTATCTCCAATGAGGTAACAACAAAGTACATTGAAAGGCATGTTCAAAGCTTTTCTCGGGGATTGAGTTCAAACCCATCAGGGATCTATATAACCCTTACAATCTTCTTGCTGGAGATAGAGCTTTGAAGGTGCATACCCATTTAGCTGTTCAGGGATATCATCAGGGAAGGAGCGCTCCCATGTGCTCACATCCAGCACTTCATCCCCTTTATCCCTTGCCTCATCCACAATGTACCTTCCCTATCCAAGCCAAATGTGGAGGTTATAGAGTATAGTGGAACCACACAAAGAATCTATGGGTTCCCTGCCACATGAAACCTTCCAGTTCCCTCTTCCTGACCACACTTATAATTCTGCTCTGTCAGATACCATGCCTGCCATTCTATGTTCCCAAAACCAGCAAGTGCTTGAGTTAAAATTAACATCATCACTCAATCTCCTCTGACAACTTCTCAGAATCCTTCAAACTGAGTAAAGGGACCAGCATGTTCCTGTGGCAACAGTCCACAATTCTCTTCCCGTGCATCCTTCTTTCACCTAACCTTACAAAAGAGAAGTATCAACACAGAACTTTGGCACTTGTGCAATAAACAGAGGAAAGTCACAGTTGTAATGGCAACTGGTCAGCTTACAAGGACTTGAAGAACAGTGTCATCTGCACCTTTCAGAGAATCAAGGTACTCAATCCTTTTGTCACGGATATTTATGACTGCCAAGCACCAGTGGACATCTTGGTGGATTGGGACCAGGATCTGTAGGGATACAAAACCAAAATTCTTGTGAGCTTGGACAAAAACACATGCAATTCTTTGAAGCTGAAGGAAAGAAACTGCCCAAGCCATTATGTCTGTGAACAGGAATCAAAGTCACCTTGTCACACTTCACAAGACTGTAACCAATCTTCTTTTGAGTGGTCCATCTTCGAACTGATTTGTAATCATAGCTTCGCTTATCCTTGTAGAGCTGCTCAATGAAACATGTTTCAACAGTAGTCAGCACTAGAACGAGCACTTGATTACTACATAAGACTGTAGAGACACAATTGGATGTTCCACAGACAAGTCCATTCACCCTATGGTTGTGACAGAACCTTGTTGTAAAAGAAAGTATTGAAAAAGTGGCACTTCAAAAATTTCTTTGGTTCCCGATTCTCCCTTTCTTTCAGTAGTTCCATGTATAGGTTGATGACCTGCACACAAAGACTGACAACTTAGAATCTCTTCACACATGTGGGCAAAGTATAGGATGGTGGAATCCAGAAAACCTGTCTGTGATGTGAAAATGCAGCAACGCAAAAACCTCCTGGAGAGCTGGAAGCACATGGCCACATTTTGCAATTGCAGTCTCCAATTTTGCTCTTCTAAATACTAGATCCACAAAAATACTCTTTGGTCCACGATCTTGTTTTGACCCCTTAGATCATTGCCTGTAACTACTCCTAGAAACAAGCTTCTCACAACTACCACAATCTCATGAACCTGGATCAAGCACAAATATTGGGCAACTAGATGACTCCAATGTAAACCTGATATGGCTAGTTCAACTGATCCAGACATCAATGGTTTGACTCTTACTTCATCGTTGAGCCATGCACCTGGCAGAAGACACTGAATGACAGCCCTTGTCACCTCTATGTTGGAGTTGTCATGAAGAGCAAGAACCTCATTCCTGACAAACACAATACATTAGGTGCCTGTCAAAGATTCAAGTTTGCACTGGCATACCCTGAAACATGTAATCTCTGCAGCCACACATACTGAACATGCTCTGAATTGGAAGGTAACCCTTCAGCCAACTCCAACAAAACCAAAAAACTAACAGAACTAGAATGAGTGTGGTCATAACATTATGAGTATTGCTCACATAGTATGAGACCATTGCTTTCATCACAAACAGCAGTGACTAGCTGCCATAACTCCCCACCAACTTTATCAGCTCAATCCAGTGAGTATTGATAATTATAAAAAAATCTGATGTGGCTAGCACAAACAGACATAGCTTTTTGTAAGATCCATTACACCAGACTGTCCAAAACATTTCTCCTTCATTATCTGTATAAACAAACTCACCATGACAAAAGTTGCAGATAACCTACCCTCATTTACTCCTAATAACTGACCTGTCAGACCTTCGTAATGCATTGTCGACTGCCTCCTCTGCTTCCCTTGAAAGTGGAGTAAATGCTTCACTCTGTGGGAGAATGCAAATGAATCAATCCAAGAGTCAAAGCATTTTCAGCTATGTTTTACAATGAAAGCCAGCCATTAGATCAACTTCTCCATGCAATAAACCTTGAGTTTCAGGTTTAGAGGTTGGAGACCAAACTGACAGTGAGCATTTAGGGGCCACACAGTCTACAACGCATGTAAATCAATGAAACTGTAAACAGCAAAGCACATAAGGCTCTCTTCTCCTTCAAGTTTGCTGAGTTTACCCTGGCCCTAGGTTACCAAGTAATCAAGAGAGAGAAGCAAAAATCACCTATGACCTTCAAGGTGTTTTATGTCTGCTTTGAAAGAGCAGAACAGAAAATAGGATATGATGAGTATGGGGAATATGCAGAGATTCAGAGAATGTTATGAACTTTGTAGTCTTCCCATGAGTTGCAGTACCAGTACAAACTCATGGGAAGACTACAAAGTCTGCAATGCAGTGTGCACCATTGTAACTTTTTTAGAACTAGAGTGCATTCCTACTGCACAAGTAAGGTGGCACATGACAATCAGAAGATGTAAAAGCCTGTATCTCTGACTCAGTTCAGGTACGTCATTCCATAGCTAAATTTGATAGCTTGCTTGGGATACGTCTGAAATCACAAAACCTTTCAAAAACCACTCTAAAGACAAAACAGTTCTCTCATGTGCAAGAAACTAACTCTGGTCCCATCCAATCTTACATCACAGAAGTCTGTCTACCTGTCAATTTCTGAGATGAGTAGATGATATGTTGTTGTGTGTACAGTCTGTTTCACACAGAAAGATGCAATATGGTAGCCAGTATATCTGGTTGTGGTCATCCCTCATACAGCAGTAGTGCTTACATTGATTGATGAAATTCACATATTCTTGTTTGAGAATGTTGTTTGTTTGTCTATAAAAAATGGGGAGTTAACATATTCCATGTTTTTATCCTCTGCATATCATATAACAGGTATATACAATATGCTACACAGACAGCTGAAATAGAGAGAGAGAGAGAGAGAGAGAGAGAGAGAGAGAGAGAAAAAATATTACCTTTTCTTCAAATTTCTTGGCCTGCCTCTGTTTCTCCCTTCTTGCTGTCTGTTCCTCTCGTGTGATCTGCAAATTCTTCAGATGAGTACTGAGATAGTCTGCATCATTGTCGAATGTCTTGAGCCGAGCCTCTCTTGTATGATTGTATGCCTTTGCCAGCAATGCTTTCCAGGCAAGAGCCCCACTGATCTCCTTCTCTGTGCCTTTTGTGGTATCATCTCCAGAAACTCCCTCTCCTCCATTATCACCATTTTGTGTCTGTGGTTTACTACTGTGGCTTCCTGGAGACAAATTGTCAATGGGCAAAACACAAACTGGGTATGTAAGTGTAGTACCCTTTCCTTTCCCTTCTCCCCTACAACACAAGAGCTTCTTGGGTGATGGAATACCAAAGAAAAATTGCCAAAACAAAACCCCCTTCTTTCTTTGCAAAGAGGATCTACCAGAAGCTCCTGGAAGGCTCCAAGCTGTGCCATTTGTTGGAGGAGAACCTACTCCATCTTGTTGAATGCTGAACAGCCGGCTTGGCCCCTGTTGTAGGTTGCTGCTGTGCCTTCGGAGGATATTCAAGGGCGAAGAGACAGATGCAATTCCTTCATCACTTGTAAGTGGAACCATGGAATTCACCATGTTCACAACCCGCTTGTAATCCTCTAACTCCCGTCTCATCTCCAAGTCCTTCTGCTGATACAGTGGCTCATGATGAGGAGCATCTGTGAGTCTCAGACCCGCCTCTGCTGGTCTTCTTCTAATGCTGCTCAGAGCCTCTTGTGCTAGTACTTTGGAGGATTGCAGCTTTGCTTCCCATTGCTTCCTTGCCCTTGTCACCTCTTTCACAGTAGAACTTGGCAGAGCAGGTGAAAGAAATCGGAGCTGAGGTGTTGGTCCTTCTCTTCCTCCTCCTCCTCCTCGATGCCAAGGAGTATTCACTACAAGTTTTTCTTTGAACCATTCTCCTACCACCGCAGGTGATGCAATGCCATTGCCATGAGAGGAAGAAGATGAAGAGAACCATTCCTGGTGGCCTCGCAGAAGAAGAGGAGGAGGAGGAGTACGAGGACTACTCACCAGCGTTCTCAACCGTTTCTCAAATGGCTCGAGGAAACTGGCTTCCACGCCATATCCATATCCCAAGGAAACAAAACTATGATGATGCTGGTCGTTGTTGTTATTACCTCCCGAAGAAGAAGAAGAAGCCGAAGCCTTTTGCGGCAGCGGCGGCGGTCCTCCTGAAGAAGAAGAAGAGTGCGGAAGAAAATGTGAAGAAGAACCTTGATGTTGCATCTTGAACAAATGCGGCCGCTTCCGCGAAGACTGTAGATGCGACTCATTCAGCACACTACCACCGCCCATCCTCAAAGGATTCCCGTCTCTGCGAGCGAGGGTTTCACGCACGCAAGCGCAAGCTTCTTCTTGCACGCGTCTTTCTTGCTCACATACTACTGACGAAGAAGAAGAAGCCAGCAACAACAAGCTTCTTGACTCCCTCCAAACCCTAGTCCCATACCACACACAGATAGCAGTTCTTTCTTCAATCCGCTCCCGGAAGAATCACACAAAACCTCTCTTGTACCCGCCGCAGATAGAAGAAGACATTCCGAGAAAGCAAGCGATAGCAGCAACTACCCCAATGCGAGGCACTATTACGGCAAGCTCCCGACAAGAATCGAAAGAAGAAGAGACTTACCCCAAAAGAAGAGAAGCTTGAAACTTGCTCGGAAATATGCTGTCCTGAAGTACCACCACCTGAAATGCGAACGTTCCGCTCGCGGGGAAGCGAGAGGAAGGGAGAACGGAGAAGAGGGACCCACGCCGCCGACGACGACGACGGTTTCGGCATGTCCGAGCGGGCGAAACCTTCGAACTTCCCTTCCCTAACGACAACCCGAGAGAGAGAGAGAGAGAGAGAGAGAGAGAGAGAGA
>Ga0116229_10008728_pt1 | contig 15664 bp, 14 predicted proteins | sample S1TSphgellanicum_3_FD_87313 | JGI IMG/M metagenome (GOLD analysis project Ga0116229, IMG submission 87313) | Host-associated microbial communities from peat moss isolated from Minnesota, USA - S1T2_Fc - Sphagnum magellanicum MG | ecosystem: Host-associated > Plants > Peat moss > Unclassified...
ATCAAACAAGAGTGGAGGGGGACCCCTTGGATAATGGAGTTTGACATTGCAAAATATTATGTATGACACCATCTGTCGTAAAAAGTTGGTGGATATCATGTCGACGATTATAGATGAGCAAAGGAATTATATTAACGAGCATTATATGTAAATTGTTTGATAATATACCATCTTAAATGTTTTTTAAAAATTACCATTTGCTTCCATCACTCATGATTCCACACAAAAAAAAAGATAATATCACACAAATTTTAAAACTTTATACAACTAAAAGCATACAAAGGGGAAGGTTAATTGTTTTAAATGCCTTTTATATTTTAAAATAGTTGTTTACAAAGTGCATTAGGAAATCAAGTGCATTTATTATAGTTTTCTTGACAATCTAATATTCCAATTGAAGGAAATGGATGTTAAACAATTCATGAAGGTGATTCAAATTGAACCAACGCAAGATCTCAAGGCACGTGATTTTCATCGAAATTGTTAAAGTTGAATCAACTAATTGTTTATTGCAAACTTAACTAATTTCATATACATGGTTATACATGGGTCATTTGGTTTCATTAAATCCCTTGAATGTGAGGAATTTATGCACACAACATGTCATCCCTAAACATGTCAATTGTGTCATTGTACAAGTTGAACTTGTTTTTCAAAATAATGTTTTAAAAATCTTCATTGTGATTGGTGTCATTCATGTCATTCATTTTTTGGTAATATCCATAAATGGGTCCCCATTTGTTTTTGCAAGTTAGATAATGCTTTAAAACATTTTTGAAAATTGGCTTTAATAATAACCTTAAAATTATGTTTTCATTTTGAAGTTACAATTTTCATATTGTCTTTTGAACACATTTTGATTTACTATAGTAGTAAATGCATGACAATTTAAGTTCCCAAGTAGTGGGAGGAGACTCAAATCCAACTTACAAAATAAATGGGGGTTTGAATCGCCATCACAATTTCAAATAGTAAATTTTCAACCTCTTTTGACCTTTTTTTGTTGTATTTTTCACAACTAAAGCTATCCTAGGGAAAATAAGAGAATTTTTGGTTCTTTGGGGAATAGTTTTTAGCCAAAACTACACAACATTAATTTTCTTCATGTTCCAAACTCTTTGTATTCATGACAACAATAAAATCAAAAGCACCCGATTTGGTTGTTTATAGGATTTTGTATTTTGAGTTCCATAGAATTTGTGTCTATACAAACCTAATGTTCCATTATCTATCACATTTGAGCTTTACATTCTTATGCACTACCAATGAAAATCAATGATTAATCAATAAAAAAATGAATTGATTTTAGAAAAAATAAACTCCATCTAAATGAAAATATTAATGACATTGCATGTAACTTGAATTCAATGTGAATTGAATATTGAAGTTTAATGAAATTTAGATTTAATTGAATTGGATTTAGATGTAATTGAATTGAATTCAAATACAGTGAATGGAATATGAATTCAATTCCAATTCAATTGAAAAGAAATGAAATCTACATATTGGTGGAAAAGGTATTGAAAATCCCCTTGTGAATATGGTGTTAGGGAAAAAAATTAATTTAAGGACAAATTTAAAAAAACACATTTCCATGCCTCTTTACTTGGGAATGGACTAAACATATTTTTGTTTGGATATATCCAAGTGACAACTATAACCTACAACTTATGCAACTTAAAGTTGTCTTATCTAAATGGGAATTTAATTTAATGATCTTATATTGTTATTGTTTAGCTACTCGACACCAAACTACTGCCCGAAAATTGGCAATCGCAGAGGGCAAAGCTTGCTTGAATTACATAGCTTATTTTCCCGCAAAAATGATCACAAAAAGTAATACAAGAGCTCAACAGCTCAGCCATTGTGCTAGTTTTGGCTATAATGTAAGGCTGCAGGTGCTCCATGTATGGTGGGAAATATATATATATTATTCTTTTTTTGCCTCCCCCGTCGCCCCCCCCTTAGAACTGGTTGTTTAATATTTCTATATACACAAATTTGGATTTTTTTAATATTTTATGCATTTGATTGTCAAAGCTATTTTTTGGTGTACTTTCATTGTTCATTGATTTTTATTTTGTGTGTGTGTGTGTGTGTGTGCAAATAACAATTCAGGAATGTAAAATTAAAACTAATCTTGTCACCCCACCCACTAAAACATCTTAATTTGTTGAAAAATGAAAAATAAAAAATAAAAAATTGTGCCCTTTTCTATCTTTGCAAAGAGAAGAAAAAATTTCACAAATGGATTTTACCAAAAACCCACAAAACACATTAACATTTCATGGTGCATGTTTTATATATATCAAATCAAAATAGATTCCAATGGCATAAGAACCATTGAACCAAATGTACAAAAAAAATGCAAACGTGGTGAAAGAATTAATCCCAACAATGGAAGATACATGAGTAACTTACAATGGTTCAATCTCATTATATGTCTTTCATCACCCATTGTAGACATGCTAGCATTGGAAGGGACTTTTGATCAATTGGTAATCCAATGAACAAAAAACCAAAGTACCTACAATGATTTGAAAATAATTGGGCAACTTGAAATTTTTGATTTATAAGCCAACTAATATCAAGATGGTAGTGCCAAAAAGATGAAATGAAGAAAAACTGTTGGCAAACCATATAGTGGTGTTATCCTTCACCATGTATAATATTTTTTCTTTCGACCAACTTCCCATTCAAGCACTACAAGGTTTGATTATGAAACCACAACCAATATTTCATTCCATATGGCACTCACTACACATCAAAAAACATTTCTTATTCAAATTTTTAAAATCTCACATCCATGATGTGCATGCAATTTGGTGGAAAGGGTGAAATACATTGATAAACATTTCATATCATGTGTAATGAAACCATTAGAAACCATATGTGATCAAATGTGAATTACTATAAAAGTACAACATGGGTTCAACAATGTGCTTCTATACTATAATTGTGCCCATGTTCTTTTTTCAAACACACATATGTTCCAAAACTTCCATAGCCTTCTTGACTTGCACTTCATACATATACATCAATATTGTGTAAATTATTTTTTTGGTATGCACCCAACTTTTTCCATTTGATCAAAATACCATGTTATTTGCTGCCACTCCTCACATGAAGAACATACTCAAAAAATAATGGAGGTGTATTTATCTTGAAATAAAATGTAATCATTTGCCATTATTTAAAAAAGGAAAACAACTTTTTTCAACTCCCATTTTTTTGCATTTTCCCTCAATAATCTACAACATGACTATGCATGTGGACTTTATCACAACTTAACCCACCACAAAATGAAGTAATAAAACAAAACTACTAATCTTGAATTAATAATATTCTCAAAATAACAAATAATTAACAATATTTCCACATAATGTTCGGTAACAAGAACATTGAATAATAAAATCTTGGAGATTATAGGTAAATCTCCACAATAATTGTTTTGAAGTTAATATTCATTTTTCATACTTGAGGTGGGCCATTTTTTCAAATATATGTTATGCAAGCTCTTAATGTCTTACTTTTGCTAATGCATTGATTGTTAAGCTCCATGCCACCACATTAAGCTTATGCTTAAACAATTGTAATTAATTTGGTGTGTATAACCTTCTTGCACATTGTTGCATTTTCTTGTGTGCACTTAAAAATCAAACCATGCTACTTCTTTTGCACAAGGAATTTATCATCAAACATGATCTTGGAATAAATGTTTCATAAACCCTACAACCAAGCTTGAAGAAATAATTGTTCCTTTTAGTCAAACATATTATTACCTATTGCATGGTAGACATGTTATCAAACACGTTCATTGCAACAAGAAAACATGGTCACCACCTTGTAATTGCAAAACAAATATTTGGGTACCAAAGATGATAATGTCAAACAAAACTTTCTCCCGAGTGTCATCAAAGTAGCATTCATTTAAATGGCATATTGAAGCATCGGAACAACAAACATACAATGAGACAATTATAATTGAATTGTGATTACATTCCTCAATCAATAATTTGAAAGCACTTCCCAACTAAACTTTTGACAATTTATTCACAACAATTCTCACAACATCCTTCATGGTGTTTTCATGGTTTAATTACTAGCTAAAGGGGAATTTAACTCCCATTCACTTAAATTTGTTGGTGAATATGGAGGGTACCACCTATATTTGCCTCCAACAATCATTTGTTGGTGAGCCATGGATTTAACCTACATAAAATTCTTTTAATAAAACCATGGAAAGAATGATCACACAATTGATATCAATTTCCATCAATAATCTTTATTTATAAATGAAACTCATTAATGACGATTACCACATCCAACACCCTGACAAAAAATGCCAACTCATTGTTAACCCTATGTGCAAAAGCTTATGACCACAACAACTATAATGAACAAAAACTAAAATAGTTTTGCTTACAAACCTAAGAAAACAACATTGTATAATTTCACTACAACAAAAATGCAATTTTAGATCCCTATTCACACATATTGTGCTAACAAATAAGGTGTTATCACAATAAACTATTGTTGTAACTAGGTACATGTATCTAGTGTATAGGTTTTTGGCTTTATTATACCTTGTGTAACTAATATTTACATGATTGAATCTAATTTGTGTTAATTTAATTCCACTTTTGTGTACCTTTTCCATTGGTTTGCAACAACTCACAATTTGCAAAGTGAAGAAGGACAATTGCACACTCCCATGCTAGAAAATGAGGTTCAATTACCTTCACCAATAAAAAAAGGCCCACCACAATGATATCCCATGGAACCTCCATCACATGTGCCACCACATACAAAAAGGAATTCACAATATGCATAATACTAGACTAAACTTGGAACCAAAATCAAAATTTTTAGTCCCACCTTCCACATTATCACCAAAAAAAACTTCCATGTCTCATGAATTTCTATGTGAAAAAAACATCACCATGTGACATTTAACTAGAAGCCTTAAAATAAAACATGAAGTGTTTTTAACAGATTACAACATGTGATGCCACTAGTGCAATTGGCCTTTAATGGTTTGAGTTACATGCTTTCACTTTGTTCCGCTTAGTTGAATTGGTTGGTATGCCAAGGTAACATTTAAATTGGAAATTGCATGAACCATGACACATCTTCAAAATCAAAGTTTATGTTTTATTATAATTCTAACTATAATTTGGAATATTTTTTCTTACATTGAAGTGTTTGGCCTTTTTGTTGTCTTCCTCCTTTTCAAGCATGACCAAGACCATACAAGAAAGGCCCTTATGCAAGATTTGTTGATCACTTCAAAATCTTTGCACCTTACCCTCCTAGTGGCAAAAGTTGTCCTTGTGACAAAACTCCCATTCTTCCATATATAGGTGGCTATTACATTGCTTGCACATAACATTGTTGCACTTATTATGCATATGCAAGATGTTGCAATTCCTATCCTAACAAATACATCTTAGGTTCTTGCTAATGATATAAATAACCTCCTTTTCCTCTTCCTCATGAATTTTTGAAAGCAAAAATATAAAATATATTGCATATGTATCAAATGTCAATGCAAAAAAGACACCTCAATTATTATGTGCTAAGGTTTACGATGATTATAGAAAGGTTTGCAAATACCAACCATAAAATTAACTAGTGAATGAACATCAAATGCAATTACAGATGGTGTAGTTTTATTGTTAAATTGTTATTATTGTTTGACTAAAAATGATTCAACCACTTCCCAATGTATTTGTCAAAAATGTCCTATAACAAGAGGCATTCAACATTCAAAGGATGTTCATTCATAGAAAAAAATTAGCACATGTAAAAGACAAACATACAAAGGACTTTGGACTCCATAATTGTCCACAACACATATCAAATGTAGAGCTTATTTAAAAGCTAGAGGGAAATGGGGCGCCATGTGCATCAAATGATGGTATGGTGTGGAACAAAGGGATTGATTTTTATAAAATGTATGAGTCAACAATGCAACAAAAGTTGGAATGACATGTAAAACCAAGTTCCAACATAGATTGAACCCCAAAAGTTGGAGTGGTATTAAAACCAAATCGTTGATTGTAAAACAAAACATGTGTATGCATTAATGTTGTTAAATCAAATATATTAAGCATGTTGTTAAATCAAATGTTTTAAGCTATGGCTAAGTTGCCCCCAACCCACCAACAACAAGTGAAAGTTTTTGGCCAAATACAAGGGCACTTGAAAACATAACCCAAGAAAAAAAAATTAATTCAAAAAAGAAGCCCTTCACAAGGAAACAACTCTTATGAGAATTAAAAAATCTTTATTCAAAAGAAACTAGTTGAACTTGAAATGAATGTGAAATTCAATGCACTGATCACCAATAATTAGAAATAAAATCAATCAAAATGTGATCATGTATGTAGAATCATAACTCCACAATTTATGATACTATAAAAATTTCATGTTATAGAATAATTCAATGAAATTAAATAATATAATCTTTAAACCTCTTTCCACACCTTCAAAATGTTTTTGCTTGCATTAATATTATGGCATTTCCAAAAAGAACTTTCACAACAAAGTTGTAAAAGTTTCAACTTCCTTGAACACTAATTTGTTGAAAATCATGTATAGTAATTTCAAACTCTTTGAACATTATATTTGTTTTACTTAACGAAACTAATGACAACATTTAAATCTCAAGCTAACATGAATTGAACTCTTAATTATAATGAATGACAAAACACCTTCACCCATGGGAAATAAAGAGAATATAAAATCTTTTTATAATTGTACATCGATGTTTAAAAGGAATAACATTTGAACATTATTACATCCAAAAGTTGAAGATAAAATACTTGAATGTTGTGGGTTGTATCATATCACAAACATGTACCAATTGTAAGAATTCAATTTCCAAACTATATTATAATTGTGCAAAATGAATTTGAAGTTGTTGGTGTTGCCCCAAATAAAGAATTGTTTAATGGTGCCTCAAAAGTTGAAAGACAGACAAATAGAAACAAATATCAACTTTTGTTACATTAATTTTCAACTAACATCCTTAATAATACTTTAAAAAAAAACATCACTGGAAAAGTTGACTATGAACTTTAGATTCAAAATGCTTTCCTTTAGGTGTAACAACCCAATTCCAATCAAACAATGACCAAAAAATAATATCCGCACTTATAAATACCTTCTTTATAACTTATTTCATCCTAGAAGCATAGATCTAATAAGAGAGGATGTAAACCAATATAAATCTAACATTGCAACATGTTGCAATCTTCAAGGAGGAAATATTTACATATAACACATAAAAATACAAAGATTTGTGTGATGAACAAATAATCTCATTACTCAAGTACCAACAATTTTCCCCCTTTGATGATTTCTCCCCTTTGAAAAGCAAAGACAAATAAATTATCTTGTAATTCATGCACCAACAATTTTTTCCCAATGCCAAATTATGGTTTATTGCTTGACCTATTACCTACCTTTATTTGCAACCTTTTTATATATAAAAAATTCAATCCATATAACACAAATAAGATTGGAGTGTTAAAATAATGGATTGGTGTCTATTGATGTTGGTGTTGGATGCCATTGTAATTGCATTCATATTTGCTATTGATGGAATGCATTTTGATCACACAAATCATGTAGATGTAAAGTTGAATGTACAATTATGTAAATTTGTGATTTTTTATTGAGGTGAAATACATAGACTTGATGTACAATGTAAAAGATCTTGAGATTCAATGCAAATGCATGAGGACAAAAAAGGATGAAAGGTGGGGTGCAACAATATTGTTTTAACATTGAGATATTTGTCCAAATTTTTATTTTATATAACATGGTTGTTGAGGAATATAAGCTTGTTTTAAAAAAGATCATGTAATGTTATTTAAGGAATGCACATTATCATTATCCTACCTTCTACCACATGTTGAACAATACATATAATAATTTAATGTTAGTTATAGGATTTAATGTGAATATTTTAGTAAACTAAAGCAAGTAGTTTACCAAAACCATGTGGGGGGAGGCATCTTTAGGGATCCAAAACTTGGAAGAAGGTTATAAAACTATCTTATTTCCCTTTTATAAACAATGGTTGATAATCTCTCTATCTCTCTCTCTACATATATATGAAAATCCCAATAAAATATAAAATAATAATTCAACCACACTTAGTTACCAACTAAATGACCACCCCATCTAAATATCGAACCCTTTTGTAAGATTTAGCGAAAATTAATTTGAAGATTGGATGAATGGAAATTTGAAAATTTTCATGCATGGGAATTTTAACGAATTATTTATATTTTTAATCCATATATACAAATATTCTATTTTTAAAAAATTGGAGCAATGAAAATTGGTCCATGTTGCTTAATTGCATTTTACAAAAAAAAGAAGAAATCATCCAACAAGTTCACAACACAAGTTGGTTCATTTCTTGCTTGCACATGCATAGAACGTCATTAATGTACTATGCCTCACATTTTATAGGAGGAAAAAAAAATCTCTACAACTAAAAAAACAATGCAAACTTAACATCTAATCCAAATTCAAAGTTATAATTGCACTCTTGAATAATGTCAACATATTTCATGGAACTATTATAATGATGAAAAAATGACAGACAACATAAATAAATAAGATACAATAGTTGAAATATTTGAGAACTTAATGTGTTAGACCTTAAAATTTCTAATTTCAAATGCCAAAATGATTTCATAGCCTAAAATAAGTAAGTTTGGCACTTGCCTACTGAAACTAACCATCCCATATGCATTAATAAAAAAATTGTTTTTTGCAAGTTGTCTTGTGCAACTAAAAATGTCATATACAACTTTAAAATGTCGTATGCAATTATTTTTTAGTTGCATATTGCATAAGACAAGTTGCAAAAGACAAATTTTCTTCTAATGAGTTTTCTCATACATATTAAGTGTTACTTTCTTCTCTTTTCTAAGAAAGGCATTATTATAAAAATAAGGTCCCTCCCACTCCTAAATATTAGGCACAAGATCATTTTTCTAATTGAAAAAAATATTATTCATAAACATAAGATGCCCATTCAAAATAGAAATAATCACCCTAGAAGTTACAAAGCTAAAAGTTCCCAAAATGGAAAGGTTGAAAGTTGAAACTACCTTTGGATGTTTTTTTGAAAATTAATGCATGGTTGGAACCTTACCCCGATGAAATGAAAGCATGAGCCTTTAACCTAAATGTTTCTTTTCATTACTCTCAAATGGAAAGGAAAAAAACCCTTTTTTGCATTATGTTGTGCTTTCCTAGTTGACAAATTAAATGCTTTTATTGTTTTCCCTCAAATGTTAAAAAGGTTAAAAAATCCATACAAATCATGGTATGGTCACCACATATTGCATACACATCATGCTATATATAATCGTCATGGATTGCATCTTGTAGATCATGCCTATTCATATTAAACTCTATTATGAATGAAAAATGGACGATGAAAAGTGAACATAATTTATGATGGATGACCAAATAAATAAATAAATTTTATTTGAATTGGATTAAAAAGTGGATAATGATGGATGCAAATTATTTCATTATGAATGAAAAATGAATGTTTACAAATAAATTTCATCAATTAATGCCAAATTGGATAATATGGATGAACGATGATTTAAAATAAACAAAATATTCTACTATTATACTTAATGATGAGAATCTTAATACACAAACTTCAAATAATTGACAAACAAAATATCTCCCTTTTTCTTCAAATGCTACAAAAGAACCACACATGCATGCATGAAGGCCATGGTCAAATTGCCATGGATTTGCACACATGATGATGCAAGCCATACATGCCAATGCAAGCCATGCATGCTTCCCTTCCTTGAGTTCCCAAACATGACCATCCCTAAGAAGAATTTTGATGTTTTGATTGGCTATTGGGTTAGGATCTCCAACCCATAGCCTTTGACCGTACAATTTCGTTAATTAGCGACCTATTAGATAGCACAAGGTACCACCACCCTAATATCTAATTGGCCTAAGGAATCTCTAACCGTTCTTTACATGGATGAAAAAGAGGGCATCTCAATTCTCCTTAGGGATGATTATGTCCGGTAACCAACACCTTTGGTTACCAAAAATAGTCTCAACACATCCACGCCATGGATGGATGCATGCAAGCCATGGGGTGATGTTCATGGATGGATTGCATGCAAGCCCACGGTGTGATGGTCATGGATGGATTGCATTTAAGCCCATGGTGTGATGGTCATGGATGGATTGCATTTAAGCCCATGGTGTGATGGTCATGGATGGATTGCATTTAAGCCCATGGTGTGATGGTCATGGATGGATTGCATTTAAGCCCATGGTGTGACGGTCATGGATGGATTGCATTTAAGCCCATGGTGTGATGGTCATGGATGGATTGCATGCTTGAAGGAGCCATGTCTGCCTGCCTGACATAGATCTCTGTCGCTGTGCCACATGCTGGTGAGAGGAAAGAGAGAGGAAGGGAGAGAGACGGAGAGAAGAGAGAGAGAGAGAGAGAGAGAGAGAGATCCGAGTCAAAACATCTGCCCTGATTGCATTGCTACTGTACCTCTTTAGGTGGGTACCTAGTCTCCAAGAATTTTCTCTAGGAATGTTGTTTGTCACAAATCTGCAAAGGGGGCATGTTCATTTGTCATGCTTCTCTCTGGTTGATGATGGGTTGCTCTCTGTTTTTCTTTCTTGGGTTTTTTGGTTTTGCAGCTTGATCAGCTGCTGCTGTTGCTGCTGCTGATGGGTGGGTTGCAGGAAGTTGGGATTTAGAAAGAAGTGAGTACTGAGGAAGAGTTGGGGGTTTTTGATGCTCACTCCTATATCTGTCGAAGAGATTTGAATTTGGAGCTTGATCTCTGCTTCTTCTGTTCTTGTTGTTGTCATCGGATTTTCTTCAGAATTGTCAGATTTGTTGTTTTGGCTGGTGGATTTGTTTTTGTTTTGTTTTTCTGTTTTTGTATGGATTGGTTGGAGGTGGAGGGCGTGAAAGATCTGATCTCAAGAAGAGACAAAGAAGACGCCTTCTGATTGAAGAAGAGAAGCTAGCATTGCTACAGAAGGCAAACCTAATCTCTCTTTCTCTCTCTGTTTGTTGGGGAGTATCAAATACATCCCCTCAGGTACTACGTTACTCTGTCTTTCACAAGAAGGGGTGGGTGTGCTCTCTGCTTTGTTGAGGTTTTAGGGTTTGATCAAAACCTAGGATCACCTGTGGGTGGGTGGGTGGGGTGGGCGTACAAAGTGCCTCTTTTCCATTTGAACCCACTCCCATATGCTCCCAGGTTCTGCAGTGCTAGAATGTGAGAGGATATGAAAGAATGGTTGGAAATGGAGGGGGATTAGGGGGCTTCATGCGACGGTCAAGCAGCAGCTACTTGAGTGACGGAGGCAAGAAAGACGATAATAGTAGTAATAATAATAATCATCATCTGAGGTCCAAGATGGAATCACCATCCAAGCTGCTGCTGCAGACACGGACAACATCAACATTCCCTCCTCCACACAAAACCCAGCTGCCAATGCGGTATCAAACCCAACTCTATCAAAATCCACACAGCATAAGGTCCATTTCCCCATTTTGCAGGAAAAACTTGTGGATCATCATCTTCATCCTCTTCTCTTTCCTGCTTGTCAGCATGTATATCATCTCCCTTGCCAGACAGCTGCAATCCTCCCCTGCAGGAGGAGGAGGAGGAGAGCACATTTCCAAGAAGGGCTATGGCATCATCATTGATGCTGGGAGCTCCGGATCTCGCATTCATGTGTTTGAATATGCACCAGGAGGACTGATACCTGCAGTGGATCTGGTTGGTCTCGAGTCTTTATCTTTGAAGAAAACACCGGGACTGTCTTCGTTTGCCGACAATCCTGACATTGCAGGTGAGTCTTTGAAGGATCTTCTGAAATTTGCGAAACAAAAGGTCCCGAATAAAGAATGGAGCAAAACAAGGGTGTACCTTATGGCTACCGCTGGAATGAGACGACTCAATGATAATGTTCGTGAAGCGGTACTGGCTTCTTGCAGAGAGGTGTTGCAAGCTTCCAATTTTTTGTTCTATGACAAATGGGCATCTGTCATTAGTGGTCTGCTTCCATCCCCCTCATTTTCTCCAGCCTTTCTATCATCTGTATCATGTTGTTATGTCCCTCAATGTGGAAATCTAGTTTCTCTAGATTTTTTTTTGTTGCCAGAGATTCTTGACCATCAAGGATGTTTGTTGTTTGTTCCCAAGTGATGAAATGTATGTACTTACTTGAGGGCAATTGCAGGCAGGGATGAAGGGATATACGCATGGGTCTCTGCAAATTATGCTCTTGGCACACTTCATGGTGATCCTCTTCAAACTACGGGTATTATAGAGCTAGGTGGAGCCTCAACTCAGGTCTCCTCACATCCCTTGGCAGCAATGTTTGTTTTCATTTTCTCTGTTTCTGTTACAAGAGCATGAATGTTGAGAGCAATGTGGTATGTATTTCTTTGATAGTGTTTGCTGTAGGGTGGGTTGCTATCACATGTAATCCATTGTATGGCTAACTGCAGAAGAGCCATACCCTTGATTGTTTGGACTTGATGTTCTTTGGTTCCTGTGACTCAATCTGGCAGAAATTCCTTAGAGCAGATGCTGACAGGATTTGTGCTGGATTTGCAATTAGGGTTCCACTTGTGTAAAATAAACCAATCAGCAACTAAAAATGGCAGAAAGCACAGAAAATTAATGTTCAAAGAGGATGTAGGTGATGTTCTCAGAAATGAACCAATAAAGCAGTGAAAACATACATGAGAGAAAGCACACACAGGGATTGATGTACTGTAGAGGATGCAGGTGACATTTGTCCCAGAGGTGCTACCTCCACCTTCTTTCAAGCATACATTGGAGCTTGGAGGAAAAGCCTTTGTCCTCTACTCCTACAGCTTTCTCAATTTTGGCCAGGTATGTTTGTTTGTCTTCTTCAGGAAATATTGGTCTGGTTTCTAGATTTCTGGTTCACAGATCCATTTCATGATTTGAAATTGTTTGGGTTTGCAGGAGGCAGCATGGGATAGCCTGCTGGAGTTGATGATTGCTGGATCTGCTGCCACAGCAAGTAAAAAGCTTTTGACCTCAGTGGGTTTGTTTTTTGGGCTCTGTTTTGTTGTTTTAAACTGACTGGGCTTGAAAGTGTGACTTCTGAGCTTGGTGCATGTACTTCCTAGCTTACCCATTGCTGGAAATTTTGTAACAATGATGTGTTTTGCAGTGCTGAAGAAAGAAACGGGTGAGGCAGTTGTGATAGATCCATGTACTCCACGAGGATATAAGTGGAGCTTGGAAGAGAGACAGCATCATGCTGTCAGTGTATCCACTGCCACACATTCCCCAGTATCTTCAATTGTTTCTCAAGGGAATTTTTCTGAGTGCCGATCTGCTGCCTACTCCTTACTTCAAAAGGACCAAGGTACAAAATGGCCTCAGCCTTTATCAGTGCACTGAGAGAGTTCTGTCACACTGATTCTCACAAATTGGGATTTTTTTTTATGATTGATATTTCTTTCATGGAAATTGTGCCATGTGCTTGACAGTTTTCTTTGGTGTCTTGGGGAGCAGATGATTGCGCTTACCCAAAATGTGCAATGGGAACTGCTTTTGTTCCGGAACTACGAGGGAACTTCTTTGCAACTGAGAACTGTTTCTATACATCTGAGGTGGTCCTTTAACCCTGTCCTTGTTGTTGCTGTCACGATTGTCACAGACAGGTTGTTGTTAACACATGCTTTCTCACAGCTGAATTCTTGTTGAATACAGAATGAAATCCAGCATTGAAAACGGGTGAAGAATGCAGATAAGATTTCCAACAGACATGACTTGTGTGTCTTGTGGGCTTACACTGTTTTCCTTTTCTCCTCCAGTTTTTCAAACTGCCTGTCACGACATCATTGGCGGAGATTGTAGATGCAGGAGAGCACTACTGTGGCCAGGATTGGATGCAACTTCAGGAGGAACATAAAGGTGTCAATCAGAAGGATCTTCTGAAATACTGTTTCTCAACAGCCTACATTGTGGCACTCTTGCATGACAGCTTGGGTATCGGCCTTGCAGATGAGCGGTAAATCATATCCCCTCGTCTTCGTTTTTGCCTTGTCCTTAGTCTCCACTGTGTATCTGCCAGCTAAAATCAGACCATTTGAGTTATGGGTAGTGTTTGGTTTCTCTTCTGGCTAAGCTCCTATTTGATCATATGTGCTTTTGATTGTGTAGGGTGAAGTTTACAAACAAGGTGCATGATGTTCCGCTTGACTGGGCACTCGGGGCGCTCATTGTGCGGCTTAGTGAGGATCATGTAGAAGAACAACCACCCGTGGTGTGGGTGTTTCACACAATTCTACTCAAGGGTTTATCAATTCTGGGATTGCTAGGTGTAGGCACTTTGGCAATATTCTTCATAGTGCGTTTTCGAAGACCGCAGCTTACAACAATTTACGATTTAGAAAAGGGTCGTTACATCACAACTGCCTCTCGCATTCGCTAAACACCCCATTTTTGAGAGCAAACTGAAACCTCATACCCGCTTCTTACCCTTCACTTTTACATCATGAGTTTCTCTTTTTGTTGTTGTTGTTGTTGTTGTTGTTGCTCCATGTGTTCAATTCTCAAGCAAAATGTCTAGTTGGTAGTGGCCCTTTGATAAAGAATCACACAACACTCTAGATGGCAGTGATGTTTCATTGTAGGAGAGGTATTTTTTCGCAGGGAGTTTGATAGCAATTAGTCAGTCATTCATACGATGCCACAACCTTACCTCCTATTTATTGTAATATTATGGAACAGGTGCAGGAGGTCTACAACCAGACTTGTCTGACCAAGGATTAAACACAGTTCTTCCACTTGGACTTGTCTAACCAAGGATTAAATATGGTTCTTCCACTAACCTTGTGTGCAAATTTGAGCAATATTGGATTCCAATTTTGGCAATTGTGTTTGTTCACAATTGTATCAAGTCACTTTTGAATGGGTGCATCTCAAATTTTTTGTACTCTATCAAATTGCTCCCTCAAAATCTTGGGTGTCCTGGTGGATTGTTTCTTTACAACCACATTCGTCTTGCCCTATAAATTGATGAGGACCTCCATGAACATGAGAACAATCTGAGTTGACAAATCAATCCTTAAGCTTCTGAACCCACCAATTGTTGTGGAATCCCTTCTTTCAATCCTTGAAGATTCTGTGACAAATGGGAGGTTCAAAAGGGTCAAGATTCTATCAATTATGGAGAGATTATTTAAAGGCTTGAGCATCTTGGAAGGTCAAAAGGTTTGAAGTTGTGATTGATGAAACCTAAACCCTAAATTTCCAAAGTGGCAATAATTTCCACTTTTGTCATGTACTTTTTTGTTAACCTAGTCATTCTTTCAAGGCCTAAATCTAGTAATAAGTTTGTGTTGAAGAAGCATGATTTTGCTTCAAATTTTAATTATAACAATTCTCTTGATCATAGAAGTTCTATTTCTCTCTTAGAATTTTATAAATCCTTTCTTTAAACCTATTCTAATGTTGGTGGATGACTAGTTGGTTGTCGAGTTTCAAAAGACATTTACTAAGAATAGTTGGATGAAATACAAAATTTGACATGATGCATGAAACTAGACCTTAAATAAATGTCAACAATG
>Ga0116229_10008729_pt1 | contig 15663 bp, 3 predicted proteins | sample S1TSphgellanicum_3_FD_87313 | JGI IMG/M metagenome (GOLD analysis project Ga0116229, IMG submission 87313) | Host-associated microbial communities from peat moss isolated from Minnesota, USA - S1T2_Fc - Sphagnum magellanicum MG | ecosystem: Host-associated > Plants > Peat moss > Unclassified...
AGAAGGGTAACCTCTTGGGCCCAATTTCAAAGTGGAATTTATTCGGGTTTTTGTTCGTTGCTCCTGCAAAGTTTTTGTTCCTGACCTAGGCATCTGTGGGATGCATGGATTTCATCCAAATCTCGGCATGATTGGTCGCGAGGAGGTTCTTCTGAGCCCCTTCCCTTTATGACGGAGTTTTCAGAACATGGACAGACTCTAACTGGATTTGACATTCTCTGACTAATTCAGGCACTATATATGATTGATGCCAGATTGATACCGAGATCTGGGTGCGATCTCACTTTACTATTGACCTATTTTAGGATTTGCAGGACTTCAACAACAAATTGTCAATCAATGTGTGGGACCCCGGAACTTGTCACAAAGGCAAGAGGCTGAACAGCTTCCCCCCTCAGCAAAGGAATGTGCAAGAAGGAATTACGGAAGTATGAACATGTAGAAGAAGAGCTTCATAACTTGCCACCAAAGGCCAACCCCACTTTCTCAACCCATTTGGCCAGCACCCATTTGCCCCGTGTTTCCCAAGTTTGCAAAACTTTCAACTTTTTATATGTACCACCAGTGTAGTGTTGTTGGTCTGGCATCGACTTTTGAACACGCTTAGCCTGGTCCTCGTATTGTGTCCAAGACTGATTTTTGGCTGGTATGAAGCATGAAACACGTATGTGGTGTATATGCCCAGTATTGTAATTCATTTTCATTGGTTGTTGGGACCCCAAAGTTCAATTTTTTCCTTCTTGTGATGGGCATCTTTGATTGGCCCATTACCCCCAAAAAAATCAAGCTTTGTACAGTCCCAAAACATATACCGCAGCCCAGGGTCAGTTTCCACATTGATGAAATGATTTTTTTTTTCAAAAAATGAATTTAAAAAATAAAATTACATTTATATATTTTTCCATCATCTACTATAATATTATGATATGAGTAGTGAAATTATTCAGAATGTAGCCTATGATGATTTTCAACATGTCAACTTCATATTTTCACAAAATTTCATTTCACTATTTTGAGGATTATTTAATGACAAAACTGACCTTAGGGTAAGGTATGTTGTAATCTCTTCCCCCCTTTGTTGGTTAAAATAAGTTACAAGAGTAAAACTTAGGGCAAAGGATATGGGACAAAGTGAGGAACTATTGGGGAAAATGTTGGGAACCCATTGTGAACTCGATAGAGACATGGTGAGAACTTCATAGGAACACATTGGTAACAACAAAAATCCAACACCCCCACACTCTCCCCCCCCCAAAATAAAATAAAATCCTAGCTTGCCTGGGTAAATGCCCAGTACTAACTTACTAAGAAATTGTGTTCAAAGAGAAACTTGTGTTCTCAAATTGTCTTCACAAAAGAAAATTGTCTTCAAAGAAAAAATTGTGTTCTGGAATTGTGTTCAAAGAGAAATTTGTGTTCAGAAATTGTCTTCAAAAAAGAAAATTGTCTTCAATGAGAAAAGTGTGTTCAAAGGGAAAATTGTGTTCAAAGAGAAAAATTGTGTTCTGAAATTGTTTTCTAAGCAAGTTTTCAGACCAGCAGTTTGTTCCACGTGTTTGACAAAGTTTTCGAAAAAAATAGTGTTAAAACATAACATGTTTGATGTTTGTTTTTTAAAATGTTGCAGTCATGCAAACATGCATGGAAGTTGAAAGTGTGAGGGATGGACAGATCATGCAAGAAAGAAAGAAGCCATAGCAAAACCCATACTTACTTTACTTTCTTCTAATAGTCCTACACTTGCTCCCCCCAACATGCACTTAAGCAGCAGCAGCAGCTGTGCACAAGACTTTATGACACATCTGCTATCATGCAACTGGCAGCTATGGATCTTGCAACACAAAACTCTAGATCTAGCCAGGAGCTTCAGACTACTAGCCTAGTGAGAGAGAGAGAGTATTGGCCTAGACTAATAGCCCTTCCTAACAACACCCTACCAACCTATTGTTGGGCTCTATATATCAATCAGCATGATGACAAGAGCTGATTGTAAGTGTAAAAAATGTTGGCCAGGTCTAGGGTTTAGGGTTTAGACATGAACCCAAGTAGAAATATTTGGTAATCCTTAGTATATGCTCTGTTGTGTTCTGACAATTTACCTTCTTTAAGATGCACTTTATGCAAAGGGCTTTTTTAGGGTATGTTAGTACAGGGCTTTTTTATATGCCCCAAAGGATCAGATTGGAATATTGGGACCTGTTACATTCCCCCATGAAGCTTGGGTGTACACAAAATCTTTGCCAGTATTCTTCAGTCATCAAACCCAAAGCACATTTATTTAACATTGAAATGTGATATCTTACCCCTGGACTTCAACTTGGTCATCCATGGCTTGGCAACTTTCTAGAGTATGCTTCCAAAACCCTAAACCTGCTCTTGAAGGGCAGTCTCTCTCTTGGATGAACACTTGATAGCGTTCCGAACTCTTCTTTGGAGTTTCGTACTCCAAGGTTGGATTTTGACTTAATAGCTCTTGGAAGAAAATGTTGACCCTAAGGGTTTTAGAAAGTGATTTTGTGACTTCCTTGGAAAAAGACTTAGGAACTCTCCTATGTCTACCCTTGACCACATTGCTAGGGTTTTAGAAACACATCACACAATTCCTATTGACACCATCCATTCCTTCATTATTTGAGGTATGGAATATCTTCAACCGATCACTAGATTGATTTAAATGGTGCATGAACTTCCTTCCACATCAACTAATTCTATGGAACCTTTACAAATGTCTCTATTTTATAAAGTCCCATGGGTGAAAGCACACTAGGGGGACCATTTTAGCCAAAAAAAAGGTCCTTTTTAAAAGTATATTTGGGTATATTTTTGGGGACAATATTTCTTTGTTTTCATTTATTGTTTTGATAAACATATAAAATGGATTTTGATATAAAGGCCTCCAATATAATTCTTGTCATCTTGCAAATGAAAGTAAGTTTTTAACAAAATATTTTTTTCAACACATTTATGTCGTTTGGATGAAAAACTTGTATAGATGTTTTTTGGGAAATCACATGAGTCAAACTTTTCAATTGTAATTGAAATGATACAAATAATTCATATTTAATATATGATTAAGTTAATCATCAAATTTGAATCATTAAAAAAAAAAATTTGCACTTTGCAATATATCGCAACAACATCTAAATTCTCACAAATATACTCTTTAATCATTTAATATTAATCAAAAAATGTAGTTTCCTTTGACAATTTCATTATTTGGTTATTAAACTACTTTATTTGAATATAATTTATGAAAACCTCTTTTAATATTGGTTTGGTGGAAGTTGAAAGTTACACTATTTTGAAAAATAGTATTTGTGACAACATTTTTTGGCCATTGTAATGTGCTTTCACCCCATCCACTTCATTATTACCTTCCCTAGGTGCTTAAAAGCATCTCCATTGCCCACCCCCCAAATCAAGCATGGCAAGGTTGCTAAAGCAAGGTGTGTGCCAAAGCTTAAATGAAAGGGCTATTAAATTTTAGGAAACTACCCCATCGCATCCATCACATCCATTGCACCCCACCCCACCTAGCACACAATTGCAACAATATCAAAGAATTTCAAAGTGCGTTTTCAGGATTTGCACCAAAAAAGGTTGCAACTTTTGAGCGATGGAGCATTGGAGACAATGATTGTATTAAAATCTTCAAGCCTCACTTGACAATGATAATTATGAATATCTCTTTTTGAGCATGTTCATGATGAATAAAATAGGGGCTGATTTTGAAACTCCGAAAAAGGAAACTTGAAAGTTCACTTCCAAGATGAAAGCTTAATTTGGAGAGAGAAAAGCAACACAAACAAGATAGGATCTAAAGGGATTATTTTTGTGTATCACCAGTGTATGATGACAGATTGTTTAAACGGAGGTATAAAATGAGGTGGACATTGTTTATTTGAATTGTTGAAAATGTTTGCACACACAATCCATATTTTTTATAAGAATGAGATACACTTGGCAACGTAAACTTGAGTTCAATCCCAAAATGCACTATTGGATTGCACATTATAGCTTATGGAATCACAAATTATGAAGTTGACAAGTACTATTGAATGGGAGAAAATACAGCAATGGAAGTAATGAAATGTTTTGTGAAAGCTATCGAAGAAATGTTTGAGACCTAATATGTGAGGTAGCTTACACAAGATGATACTAAAAGGTAATTCAAAATCAATGAAACTTAAGGGTTCCTAGGTGTGTTTGCAAGTTTGGATTATATGCATTATTCAATGGAGCATTTTGTTCAAACAATTCATGACTCGCCACAAGGAAATAAAAGATAACATTTTTTAAAAATGCAAACAGGAGCCAAAAAAGATGTGGAACATTGTTTTGGCATGTTTCAAGCACACTTTGCAATCATTTAGAATCCAAATAGATAATGGGACATGGCCACAATCAAGAGCATTTTCATAAGGTGTGTGATTTTGCACAATTTAATTATAGAAAATGAATCCTATTTCAATTTAAAGCCTTTGTTTGATGTTGGATCCAATGTTTCACATTTGAAGCGAAGGTTGTCTTTTGAAGACTATTGCCAAGGAACCACCTAAATTGAAAATGTGGCTACCCATTACAATCTCAAAAATGACCTTGTGGAGCATTTGTGGAGCATTTGTGGGCTTGAAAGGGCAACAATGCAAATTGAAATAAAGAATTTGGTATGTTCAAAAATTCTAACCAACACCCATCTCTTGGTATTATCCATATGTCGATTGATAACATACCAATCATTGACAAATTCATTTCTTAAAGGAGATCAAATTACATTTCCAAGAACTTACACTAGGTGAATTTTGTGGTGAATTTTGGGAATTAAAGTCCTCTCATTGCAAAATGAGTTGGTGAATTATCAAATGCTAATGAATTTTCATTTTCTTGTGAATGACCATGTGGGGTTGTTAGATATAGAATTTCCTTGGAAATGCTTACATTTGTTGGAATTATGGTGGTGGGTTGAAATCTCATTCGAAGTTTTCCAAGTTCTTCCCTTTTTTGAAACATGAAATATTCCTTGGCCTCCTCCAAAACAAATGTAGAATCAAGAACCATGAAGAAGGCCATTGTATTTTGGTCTTTGATGATTGTTATTTTTTTTCAAAGTTGAAGTAGCCATGTCAGTGGTGGCTTGTGCATGTAATTGCAAAGTTGATCCTTAAGCTTCAATTGTTTTTGCTCATCCTTTCCAACTCATGAACCCCAAGGCCTTTTGGAACTTGAATTGCCATAGGTCATTGGTGGTGGTGGTTCTTCAGTCTTGAATTCACTTTGATTATTGAACTCAACAATTGCACCTTGTTTACCAAAGCAAGTCATTTCATATTACAAAGTATTATTCACATCCTCTCAAAAATCTACCCATTTAATAACATTTTTCAATAAGAACCAACAAAACAAGAAAACAAAACTATGATTTTTTAATTGTATTGATTTGTATAATTCCAATGCCTTCTACAAAATACCCTTTATTGAAATTCTAGATTTACAAAGTGCCACCATTGTTCCATAATGCCCAAAAAATTTGGCAACATCATGTTTAATCACTCCCCATTTTGTTATAAGATATTTAGCAAGTTGTTCAACTCCACAAGCAAGTCAATTTTGATTATGGTGTTCATGAATCTAGTCCCAAAATGTGGTTGATCTTTGGTCAATACATGTTGTGGGATCTTGCAAAACATGCAAAAAACTACAACAAAGCTACCTCTCCTCCACTATGACAAGGTTCTTCTTTGTCTTGTTTTTCATGGCAAAAGCAATTTTGAAAGCATCTATAGTATTTTGCTACGACATTTTGTTGACAATGCTTGTGCAAGAGTGTTTTGGGTGCTTGGTATTGTGTAATAGAATAACGATGGAAAAGGATTTTTCTGACAAGATCAATGTATCTTATACCGGGTGGAATGTGCGGTGGGCATTCACATATGTTCTTCTAATCAACAATGGTAAGCTATCGTTAGTGGGAGCTTTGAAAACTTGTGGTGGAAATGTTCTAAAGATTATGTTGTCATACATATATGTCCTTCATAATGTCATGATCAACATTAAATCTTAGATTAAATTGCCATTAGGAAGTGATGAAACTTTTGTACCACAGATCATCTCAAAAATTTCACATTACATGATCGATGATTTTTCTTTGATTTTGTTGATGGTCAATTTGCATAATAAATTGAGTGAATATGGTTTCTTTCATTTTAATTATGAATTTAAACATCATCAATGGCCAGGTCGATCACATCAACACAAAACCCTAAGTATTACAAAAAAAACATGCCAATCATGGATCCATGAACACAAATTGTCCCGCAAAGTCACATCCTTTGTTTTTTCTCTTTAACCAAAATTGTCTATCCACACACATTCTAAAGCTACTACTCAAAGCAATACTTCACACCCATTTTACTATTCATTCCAAGACCTCCTTTCAATCCCAAAAAAACTTTCTTTTTTTCACTCTCAAATCTAATTCCATAATGTTCCCCATAACACTCCAAAATTTCGACATTCAAACTTAAAACAATTGCATGGTGCTTAAGAATTAGGCACAAAATTCAACTTGTCCTTCTTTACAAAATACCTACATGATATCTAGCCATTCTCATACACATCCCCTTTTCAACTTGCATTCTTTCACCTTCATGAATCTATTCCACACCACAATCCAAACGCTGCATCACCCAACTTCTTCCACAAGCTTCCACTATGAAATAATTGCATGCCACCAATCTTGACTTTTAATCCACAAATATGATCTTTAAAACATTCTATAAATGGAAAAAAATAACAACATGATAAGGCCAACAACCGTAACCCTATCTTCACAAAAATGCCCATTTATTTGGGCATTATAGGTGATTAGTAAAAATTTAACCAATGATTGAGGACCACATATTCACAAGACTCAACCATGACCTAGACCCTTATGGAAGACACCACCTTCCTATAATATAATCTACCCATGGGAACTACATTCAAACATGGCATTTAATTTTCCCCAAATTCTCAACATTCATATCTTGAAATAAAAACACTTTGGTCGCCTTTAATTTTTCAAGTTCATATTCTTAAGAAGCACATCGAACTTGAGCATGACACATTATTATCTTGTAACCTCCCAAAAGTTTTCCAACATCATGTTAATATCCTCAATTTGGAAGCATAAATGTCCATTTCAAAATCATGATAAGGCACTAGAAATTTCTAAATAGTAAGAAATGTGAGTGTAAATTAGTAACGCAATACAATATAGGGCTTTAAAGGTGAAAGTGTTTGCCCACCATAGTGCCATTTCACCTTGGTAGAAACTATCATTATACAATCACATGTTCACCTCTAGTTAAAATAATTCAATCTAGTGTTAATTTTTAATTTAATATTAAATTTAATATTCGTTATGTTAATATTAAAATAAATGATTAAAATAGGAAAATTGTAATATTTACATTTCATTTATGAAATATAAAAATTATATTGCATAACTATTTTATAAGACTTTTTTTAAATTAATTTTTTTTTTATAGGTAGGTAGGTAGATATAAATATAAATTGTCATGAAAACATAATCTTTCCTTGATGATTTCTTTGAGTTGTTATTAAATAATAAAATTCAAACGCATTTTCCTTCTTTGATTTTTTAAAATGATTATTTATTAGATATATGCATAATTTTGAAAAAAAAAAATCAAGAATGAATTTTCATTTGTGCCATTACATTACATTTTGTTGAAAATATAATGTCAAGAACTTTTGTTAAGTATGTGGTTTCCCACATAAATTTGTCCATTAGGTTGTAAATCATTGTATGATCTCCAAGGTGTGAATAATATGCATCCTATTCTATAATTATCTTTTGGGTCAATTTTTGTAAATGGTATTTTAATCCTTCTAAGATAAAATAGGTATTTTACGTCAGGTTTTGTATACATAAAGACTATGTATGGCCCATAACAATTTATAATAATATGGGTTTTGTTTTTTTGCAAATTTTGCTAAAGAATTCATAAGGTGAAAGCAAATCAAATTCTTGAGGTTGAGACCAATAATCCATTTGGAAATTATGTATCAATAACTTCTTCATTGTTTTCATTTTTTTGCATGTTGAATGTTTCAAATCCATTAGTTTGTTCATTTTTATTTTCTATTATAAACAATGTTGACAAAAACAATTGTTCGATCCAAAAATATAAACAACACCAAAAAATGCATTAATGTATTGATAATGATATGTGAGGTGATCAAAATATTTTTAAAAGTAATTAATTGCATGTGTTGTAAATATTTTTTGTTGTGATCCAATTGTGTTTAAGCAATGAATTAAAAGTTGTTTCAATTTTTTGAGTTGTAATATGTAATAATGAATACATATGCACTATGTATAGATGATTTTTTTTTCTTATATAATATATTGTATAATATATTAATTTTTTTCCATCTTTAGGTGCAATCGTAGTCAAACAAGCCATCAATGACAAAGGACTCAACCATAAATGAACCCTTTTTGAACATTTTGACTTTTTCATAGGAAGGAATTTTTGAAGGATTTTTTGGCAACATGTTCTTAAAAATATTAACAAGTCTCCCAATAAATTACATTACTTGTGTTAACTCTTTTTGAATAAATATGAATTTTTTAAAAGTGTACAAATTACTAGATTCTATGTTTCGTTTTGAAAAATGATCATAATTTCAAATCATGATAAAATATGATAATTACTTTAAGCTTTAGTTTTTTGTATCATAAGCCAAAACTTTGTTCATATGTCATACACATTATGACCCATTTACATTTAGCAAATGACTCTTAAAATTTGAAATTTTTGAAATGATATTTTGAATTTCTAAAAATTTCAAATACCATAATTTTAAAATTATGAGTTCTTTTCATATGTGGATGGTAGGTTATCATCATTTCAAAAATTCCCATCAAAATTTCTTAATTAAAATAGTCTTTAGCCTAGTGTTGAATAAAACAGATTTTGGGGTGTTTAAGTTCAAATGCCTTTTACTAAAACCAAAACTCAAATTTTTAAATTAAAATATTTTTTTGAATTCTTTAACCCTCATATAAATCATTTAGCACAAATTTTCTTGATCAACATGACATTAAAGTGGCATAACATAAATATGTCTGAAAAAATTGATAGTTTTTCGGTCATTCGACATGGTTTTTGGCTTGTTTGATTGTGATCACATCCCTTTACCAAATGCAACAATTAGTTTTAAACCATGATTGCATTCACATGCCATAATAATCCATGGATATGCATTGTCTATCCAATAATTTGTTCTAATTATGTAAAGAAAATTAAATTTCAATTATTTGTGTTTTCATGTAAATATATTTACATAGTATATATATATATAATTAATGAAACAAAATAGGCAATGATAATTTTTAAAACTCATTACCAATTTTAGGTTTTTGTTGTTTCTTGGATATGTGTGACTAAATGCTTTGAATTGATGAACATGAAGATTAAAATATATAGAACACACACACACACACACACACACACACATAAAACATGCACTAAATTGGATTTGTATTGGATGTGATTGTTTGAATCAATTAAACTTGAATGGCTAGACATATTGTAGTGAAAATCAAGTAATATGAATTGTTTCCAATTTTGTAGCCCTTCAATTTCATTTAATTATGTGTAGTAAATTTGGATCATCATTGACATACAATTTAGTTGTGAAACATTTCCAATTCCATATCTTTTCATTGTATCTTGGTTTTCTTCTTCTTCATCATCACTTTATAAAATATGTTACAAAGTATCAAATTTTTGGAAGTTACGTCAAATGCAACTAAGATGTCATTGAAACAAAATGCACATGATGTTAAATGGTTCTACACTTTGAAGGAAAGAAATGTTTATTATGTTCTATTATCACCATTATTCAAGAAACCTAATAGTAGTTTTTGATGGAAGGACACCCAGTTTTTAGTTTTGCCTTCAAAGATGACGCATTATAATGAATAGTTGTGGCGCATTAAAATATATTTTCAAACATGTAATGTATTTTGAGATGAAACAATGCAAACTAAAAATTTAGGCATTTTAAAAACTAAGCCTTTGACAAGGAAACATGAAACTTTATTTCTCAAGTTGCTTGAAGCAAAGAAGTAGAAGGCATTTGAGAAGGATGGCCCTTTGAAATTTCTATGAATTACATAATCCCCATTTCTCATGTCTATTTTTAAAAAATATATTCTTTGTTGATTTTTGTGTTTGGGTTTTGATTGTTGATTTGATTTCCGTATGTTTCTCATGAAATTTTATTTAAATGTAAATTTATACATGTGGGAAATTTTTTTATTTGGTTTGGATGTATGGATTAACGTGACATAAACTAAACATTGCTTGTGATGAAATGTGAAATTGTATGGGATATGAATCTACCAAATATGTATTATTTCTAATTTTGCACATAAGTGGAACCTAGAACTTGGTTATAGATCCAATTGTTCCAAAACAAATTCCAATGCTAATTCAAGTTGTAATTTTCAAAATGAAATCCAATTATGGTCCACTTCCAAATAAGTATGATTGGCATAGGTGGTTAACTTATGGTTAACCTCTGGATAGACCTTGGTTAACCCCCAATTATAATCTTTTAAAAAATTCAATACCAAGTTCTCAATTGTTTCATTTATGTGTTTCCAAAATGTTTACTTTCAATTGCAAATGTGTTGCCAAATATGTTCATAATAGCATTTCAATTTGTCCCATGTGGTTTGTCCAAGGTTGTCCTTTGGAAACCTATATAGGTGGACCAATTAGTAATTTCATTCTTATTATTATGTTTGAACCAAATATGTGTAACTCTAGGAGTCTAAAAAGTATTAGGGTTTTCTTATGGATGGGCAATCAAAGAAGATTAACATGGATCACACTACACAATAACATTTAATAAAATATTAAGCATTATGATATAACATAATATAATTTTTATACAAACATAATGTTGGTAGTTTCAGATTTTTTGTTTGGTGTCTTCATCATGTTCTCAATGAATTCCTAATAAGTTGTCATTGATGTTCCAAGTTTGTTTCACAAGTTATCATGTTTCCCAAACTATGCACAAGAGCAAAATATTTTATTACATATGATTTTATGGTTTAGTTGAATCTTTTGAAATATGTATGAAATTTTACCTTTTGAAACGTATATAAATAGATTAAAAGGACGAAATATTTTATTTTGGAACTTCTAAAGATTTCCCATATTGTAAATGTTTATTTATTTTGATGAGAAAGCAATCAAAGAAGACCATTTTGATTGACAAGGAAGAAAATTTTGAAATACCTATCAAGTTGATTAAGTTTCCATACACACATTAACTATTATTCATTTTTTCATACGACTTGCATTTGTGTTGAATACAAAGTAAAAGAAAAAAATTGTAATACTTCAAATATTATGGGTTTGGATGTATTCTATATTATGGACCTAGTACAACAATTACATACAAATCACAAGACTTTGAAGATTAGTGTTGTTTTAAACATCTAGTTTTGTGTGTGTGTGTGTGTGTGTGTGTATACATTGAAGGTCATATCATTAAGGAAGGTCATTTGTTTGTTTGTTTGTTTGTTTTGTTTTGTTTTTCTTTTGTTGAAATATCCCAAACCACATTACATTCAATTTAAAAATTGGGCAACATATTTGCTATTTCTAAAAAACATTTAATTAGTAGGATTTTATATTGAAGTTATTTTGTAATTTCTAAACATAAGACAGAGGTACCTTGAGCCTATTCAACCAATCAATGTTTTTTCATGTCACATGAAGAAATGCATTTGCCTCTTTAACACATGGGGTAAATGTTAAGACTTTTCACCAATCAATGCATATACAATGAAGACATTTTAACCACCTAATCTTGGATATTTGCATTGTAACACCAAGCTTTTAATGTAACATCTTCAAAATACAACAAGGTTTGAGTTGATAGGTATAGCTACCAATTCTGGAAGTTGCATGTACATTAATAGAATCTTACAAAAGTTGATATGCGTTGAAAAAACAAGGTTTGGATTTGAGTTTGAAAAAAATCACAATCATGCTTACTTAGGAAATAATTTAGAACATTAATTTGAGGGTGCCAAATACAAATTGCTCATCCAATAAGTTGCACATTTTATTTGACATGCTCTAACTATAGCATGGATTTTAGAAAAAAAATTCTATAAAGATCACTATTTAACTTACTTGTAGAAGGAAAAAATAACATATATTTAAAAGGATCAAAATAGAATGTGTCTAAGACAACCACTAGACCAACCATTTTTCCACCTTAGAAAATCATACATGAACTAGTTTCAAATTAAATTTGTCACTAAAATATTATATATATATATATATATATATATATATATATATATATATATATAATCACATGAGTTGATAAAACATATTATATATGACATTCAAAAATCAATATTTGAAAAATAATGTTTTTTTTACATGTGTAAACTTTGAAGTAATTAAATATCTTAGAAAGTTCATATGAATATAAAATTGAAGAATAAGAATTTTTTATAAATGTATTATCAATACAAATATTAGTGTGAAACTAGAGATTTCATTCAATAAAATCTCAGGTTTAGGGAACGTCTACCAATTTGCCTACTCATGCATCATTAGTATGCTTGGAAAAATAAATTGAAAAATGAAACAAATAAAAAAATTCACATTGATATTAACCATCATTATAGATTTACGTAAAAAGAGAAATAAGCTATAAATAAAGGTGATTGAATCATTTACAAATAAATTATGTTGTTTAAAAAATGAGTATAAGGCTAGGGCTTTGGAATTGTGGGAAGGATGATAATTTATAAACGGATTGCAAAATTTTTGTACCCATGTATACATTTTGCATGTGTTGAAGTTGGTCCATTACATCGTGTTTTCATCCTCAATTATGTTGATTGTGTTATTGAGGCATGTTTGATGATTTGGATTTCCAAAACATTCATAGTTGCTTTGGCATTTGGTAATAACCCCTTCTCATTTATATTCTAATAATCTTAGTGCTTAAATGTATCAAACATGGATGTGATATGGAGAGCTTCAATCAATTTCAATGGTCTTCCCATTAAGTTCCTTTTTTACCTCTTCATTCATAAGTATTTTAGTCAAATTATTGAGGACATGAAGTTCAAAATAATATATCAAAACATTTGACAATAATTGCATAATGTTTGGAAGAAGTTCAATATCAAATCATTAATCAACCATATTTTTTTCAAGAACAATCTTTCTAGTGTTAACTAATTGATGGATAATGTTTTTTAGTTATTTGAGAAATTCAATCATAGAGTCATCTTCTCTAGTTAGAGGTTTTAATGAGTTTAGTTCTAAGGTGGAAACATCTAGCTTTGCTACTCAAACATAGTCTTAAAAATCTACAACCTTATTATTGCATTTGTGATCCTTGTAATGTGTAGCATTAATTTTTTTTTTCATGGATAAGGTGATGATTTGATCAAGCCCTTTTCTTCAAAACTCATTTGTTGGGTTCAACCAAGTTAAACAAATCATGCCTTTGTAATAAACTCGAAACACAATACTTGCAAGTCATGTATTGGAAGGTTTTTGGATATATTGGAGTTCTTTATCATTGTTGTGCCTTTTGCATTGTGGGACATCATTCTAATTCTTTGTAGATGATAAGAAAATAATAATAACACCACGCATGTGGAGTACATAACTAGTAGATTTGAATGCCAAAGATCCCATTATAATACACATGTGCTAATACCATGTTAAAAATTGAAATAAGAAGGCTAATATATTCAAATATTGAGTAAAAAAGGATTCAAGGCCTAATTGTATATTAGTCATGGTAATGATCTTCCCATCTCTTGAACTTGACAATTCAATTATTAATCCTAATCTACAAGAATCCTAATTGACTAAGGTTTTCTTTCCATTCCCTTGCTTCATCATAGTTTCTCATGAGAACAAGGCAATGGAAAATAATTAAAATCCCCATTATAAATTGGGGTTGTTGTACCCCTTCAAAAGAAAACATTCAACAAGATTTGCCAAACATGAATCATAGGTATACTATGTGAAATGAATTGTTAACCATATCCCTTTTTGATCAAATGTTTGTATCAACGTTTTCTTTTGTGTGAAATTATGCCAAATTGTGAAAAGAAATTTGGAGTTGTAACCCCTACAAAGGTTTGTTTTCAAAAATTTTGAAAACAAGTGCCAAAATTGCAAGGCTTTTGAACTAGACATAAAAAAACATAATTAATAAACTTATGTCATAAACAATTGCTTTGTTTTTTCAATTGCATTTTCAAAGCAATTTGAAAGTTTTAGAGCTCCTGTAAGGTTTGTATTTTCTGTTTTTTTGTTTTTTCCTTCTTGTGTCCAATCTTTTTAAACATTGTGGCATTTAAGTCCATTGAATGAGGATGAATCATCATCCAAATATTTGGATGATGGGTGAAACTGACAAATCACCATCTTTTTAGCTGCTAAGTTTTAATGGTTAATAGATGCTATGGTATGACTAATTAAGAAACTCCATGTCTTTTTTTGGTAACCCTAATCTTTACTAGCAAGCATGCCTCTTCAGATTTTTTGTATAGAAAAATCACCTCCTTTTGCAATTTATTGGGCCCTTACCCCCATAGGGATGAGGGACTATGGAATCCAACATTGGTGTTGGCCATGACCTTAAGAGCATCTCCTTAAGAGCTTGCGATAATGCCATATTCACAAAGTCATGGATTTTTCATCTCCAATTCAGCCTCAATGGTAATTGCGCTATTGGTATCAAAGGTCGGGCCTTGAGAATAATCCTCCTTCCCATACTAGAAGAATCATACTCCCTTCCCCCTTCCCATGCTCGAAGCATGCTTTCTAGTGTCTCATTTTTGTATACTATCAATTTTTGGCCCAAAGGTTTTGGTACTCTTTGTTGTTGCCACGTTATGCGCGGGCATTTTGGAGATGTGGCAGAGGTTTGGCATTTTGGCAAACCTCCACTGGAGATGCTTTAAGTGGTGTCATTTACACTCATGGGCTCCGAGTCCTATTTTGATTGTGTTCACACTAGTGTCGTTTTCTAGGAGGGTTAGGGTTAGGGTTATTCCATGAATTTGTTTGACAAAAAATGCAGTATAAAAATTCAAAGAAAGCAATCAACTTAAGCAAAAACTACCCACCACAGACATGACTTTATATGTTCACTTGACTTGTTCATCACTATGCTACATTTTGTTGCATGTAATATTCATGTTGAACTCTAGCAGGAGATTACAAGATTCCAAACTCTGTGGTGTTATACTTTAGAAAGATCTGGGTTGACCCAAATTCCACCAAATAATTTTTTAGGCTTTTTTCCCCCTCTTGTTGCTGCTATTGATTAATTGGACATGCATTGACTTGGTGACACTGTTCATTCATTCATTCATTCATCCATCCATCCATTCAGTTGAGGGACTTTCATTTTTGGCTCTGCCCATTGGGAAAGAAATTTCTGCATATGATAAAGTTATCCGTAAAATCTGGCGATTAGGGGGGCGAGAACGACCAGTTTCGGCATAATTGGGTATCAAATGTGTAACTAGGAATGAAATTTTACAAAACGAAATAACTGGGACCCAAACTAGTTGTTCCA
>Ga0116229_10008731_pt1 | contig 15663 bp, 7 predicted proteins | sample S1TSphgellanicum_3_FD_87313 | JGI IMG/M metagenome (GOLD analysis project Ga0116229, IMG submission 87313) | Host-associated microbial communities from peat moss isolated from Minnesota, USA - S1T2_Fc - Sphagnum magellanicum MG | ecosystem: Host-associated > Plants > Peat moss > Unclassified...
AGAGAGAGAGAGAGAGAGAGAGAGAGGGAATCCACCTTCTTCCTGATCTCCAATCTTCCTTGAATGTTTGCCATAATTGCCATATCCATCTATCAAGTATTATGCTCTTCACCCTTGTTTGAACAATTTTCTAGTTGGTATGCTTGTTCATGGAGCTATGGAAGTGTTCAAGTTGAACTACAACTCTTGCAGCAGTTCAATTCGTTGCAGTTGGTACAAATTTGATCACCTGTAGAGGGAGCTTGGTTGCCGGGTACTACAGAAAGAGCTTCTTTTTTTCCTTTTGCCAGGTGTGTACTCTCTTCTCGTGTGAAATTTTATTATTGGAAGAAGAAAGTGGTGGAACTACCATGACACCAAGCTGACAAAACGCCTTGCAAGCTTTCAAGCTAACAAAACACCTTGCAAGCTTGTTGTGGCAGCTTGAGTGAGGATACTCTTGACTTTTTGAAGTAAGTAGCTATATTACCTCTTGCAGTGCTTGTTGATATCACAACTGGGTCTTTCTGTATGCTTCACAAACATGACAGAAACTTAGCAAGCAGGTTTTTGTGTTCTGGGTTGGTGCTAAGTTTTCAACTAGATTATTATAATGCCTCTTGAGTGCTTGTTGATATCACAACCAAGTCTTTCTGTTTGCTTCACAAATATGACAGAAACTTAGCATGCAGATTTTTGTGATGTGGGTTTTGCCCTAGGTTTTCAGTCAGATTACTTTTACACCCACCACGAGGAGATGCCTCTTTTGCATGGTAGCAAAGTTTTCTCATGTCAGACTGAGCTATTGGAATCTGAAATTTGACCAGAAGATTTCTTCCTCTTGATCAGCTACTTTCAAATTCCGTAAGGAGGTCTGGGTTTTTTCTCTACTCCTTTTTCCAGGTATTTGACTTTGAGAAAGTTTGCCTAGTTATTATATATTTTGTGTATATATTCTTTCATGAGAATTGAATTTGAGAGGCTATCACTTTTGTTCATTCTGTTAGTTTTATTGTTCTTCATTTTAGTTCTACCTTCTTGTGGGTTTTCTTCTTCCTGGTTCTTTGGGCCTTTATCTGGAAGACTTTCTTCTGACTTCAAGGAAAAGTTTGGAACCTTGTTTTGGCTTTCTTAATCATGAGTATGGAAATTTTTCTCAATTTTTTTCATGAGAACAAAATGTTCACAGAACCAAAAGAGAATTAGGAGAGTTGGGCATTGTTGTTTGGCCAGAAAAAGTGGGTCATTTACTACATAGCAAGAATTTGTTGTTGCAAGGCTTTGTTCCAAAGATACAATCTGATTGCATGAGTAATCAATTGTGGTGCGCAACACCTAAGTAGTGGGTGGACTCTCCTGAATGCTTGTATAGGTATAGACTTTGAAGCAAGCTATTATAGGTTAGGGTTGTGTGGCTATGATACACTAGGGTTACAATGGCTTTGTAGAAGGAATAGTGAGAAATTAGGTTGTGAAGAAAACCATGAAGATCAGTATAAGCTTCTATGCAACCAAAATGTAGACAAACGTCAATTGTGAGATTAGCATTCTTAAGTCTATGTTGTGAGATGTCTTTGTTGTTTTAGTTCATGGTTCTTAAGATTTTGTTGTACTCTTATGTTTATGTATGTTGACATAAAAAAATTTTGTTGATTATTTTATGTCATTGAAGAAGAGTTCATGTCCATTGTAAATTCATTTCATCTAGTCGGTTCAAATTTATCCAAAAAAGTAAATCATTATATATGTTTCCATTCCACTACATTCATGCATTAACCTAAATTTCACCTGATGCAATTGTATTCATCCACCCAATTTTTTTCAATCATCATGGAACTCAAATTTCCAAAGGTTAGAGTTTTAGTAAGTGTTTTCAACTCCATAGAAAATATGTCCTTTTTTTTTTGCAAAGAAGACCTACAAAGAATACCAACTACTTGCAATTGGAGTGCAACCCAACTATCATAATTTTCAAATTTGAGTAGAAGGTGCTTGCAAAAGATATTTTGTTGCAAAGGAATTTCCATAGTAGTACTCAAAAGTTCATGAACTTCCATCAAATGGATTGTGGTGAGAGGATCAATAACTGATGATCTCATTTTGTATAAGAGTGAATGCAAATGCATTACATAGATTATTCAACAATTGTGCAAAGATTCCTAAACCATAAATTATTGGAATTTGGAACTGGGGTACTATGATTGTGAAATGTGGCTAGGATATTTGTTCAAGCATTTTTTTGATCTTGTAAGCCAAAGGAAAAGTTTGTACAAAGTGGCTTGTTTTATCACTTATGGATTTCTCTTTGATGTGTGAAGGGCTTGGGTATCTATTTTGTTCTTATTGTAATTTGTTGTTTAATTTTATTTTCCTTATAAAAAATAAAGGGTACCCTCTAAAGATTATGTTAAAGGGGACTAGAAGGTTGATCAATAAGAAAACTTCATTTTTGGAATTTCAAATTTTGGAATATTTAAAATGATTTTGTATGAAGTCTTGTAAGTAGGGAGTTTTTTGTAAGCACATTTGGTTTTTATTCTTCTTTGTTGTCCTTTTTTTGTGTGTTTTGTCTATCCTATTATGTTTTCCTTTATTTTATCTACTTTTGTTGTTGTTTCTTATTAGCAAGTGGCATTGCTAAGTCTTCCCATTATTTTTAAAATTACAACAATAATTCGATACGCAAGTTAGTGTTTTCATTGGCCTTTACTCATTATTGGAAGTTGAAGTTTGTGAGAAAGTTGTAATAAAGAAATCATTATCATACATGCTACTATTGTGTGAGATTGACACTATTGGTCAAATTTCTTTCATGTTTTTTTTTTTGTTTTTTGGTCTTTTTTTAATTCTTTCTTTCTTTTTTTGGAATTTTTTATGACTAGTTGAAGTGTTAACCTCACTTTGTGTTTTCTTAATCATGAGAATGGAGATTTTTTGATTTTTATGAGAAATATCTATTTCATTGTTCTTGTCTCCTAATTTGAGTTTCTTTGTTGATTCACATGGTGGTTAAAAATAGGTTAATAGTTAGATTTTATGAGCATCATAAGGTTTAAAAGAGGTCAAGACAAATTCCTTGGATTAAGGCACACTTCAAAATTTGACCAACTAGTGGAAACTGAATGTTCATGTCATTGGATTGACATTAGTATGGTCAAAAAGTTTCAACATATGTTGCAAAAGATCAAACTTCAAGTTTTGATGGAACCCAATGTATTGTTAAACCATTGTTTTATCTTCAAAATTTTGAACCTCAAATTTCACAATGACAATGTGGGTAATGATATTACATATGGCATTTTGAGCCAATTCTTCTTGTCAAAGGTTGCCTTAACAACCACACTAGAGGTTGAATCACATCATTTCATGTTCATAAAGCTTGGGCTTGGCTATGCAAACCCAAATTATGACATGTTGTTTGGGATCACATTGGGGACCAATATTATTATCCGCTTGGGGAAAGGTGTGCCAACAATGGGATTTACATCCACACAAACCATTTTTTTCATGTCCAAGAGTGTGATAAAATTGGAAACATGAACAAACAAACACAAAACTACCATAGTTCCAAGTCCAACACCTTTTCTTGGACATTGAAGAACTTGGGTGGAATTCCATTGACCAGGAAAAACCCTTCTTGCCCAAGAAGTTTTTAGGTTGGAATTGCCTTTTAACAAATATGGCAATGTGGCATTCATTGATATGAAATACCCTAACCTAATCACATAGAATTTCAAACTTGAATTGGAAGGGATGGTGGTGGTGTGGCGCATTTCAATCACTACTACCAAAGTGGGGTGTAATTTACTAGTTTAAATCACTATGGGACCTTAAAGTGAAATAACTTCATTGCATTTTACTAATTTCACCTAGTGAAAGTTATTTCACCATAATATCACTATGTAGACATCATGTTTCATTACTAGTTAACATAATTCACTATTACAATTTATTATAACAAATAGGTTTATTTATATGTTTTTTTAAAATATTTTATCTATGTTAGTTTATGATATACCCTATATTATTTTAAGCTACTTTAGTTATTCTAACTTATATTTTATGTTATTATATGTTATTATAAATTATTGTACCCTAAATTATTATATGTTATTATGCCTTAAAGTATCTTAAATAGTTTATTATAAGCTTTTAAATTATTTTAAATTAAATTATTCAACTAACTTTAGGTTATACTTTAGGTTATTTTATTTAAAATTAATATATGTTATTTCAAGTAATACTTTAAATTATTCAACATCATTCTATTTTATGTTATTATAAATTATTTTATCCTAAGCATAATAACTTAAAATAATCTAAAACAAAATATAATGACCTAAGGTAAAAATAACTTAGAATAGAAAATAATAACCTACGAAAAATCATTTTAAATACCTTATAATATAATAACTACCAATAACCTATGATATCATAACATAGAATATCAAACAATAATTTATAATACAATAATCATCAATAGTTATAATATAACATATAATAACCAACAATAACTTATAATACAATAACCATTCATAACCATTCATAAAATAACCACCAATAGCCATTAATAGAATAGCCACCAACAACCATTAATAGAATAGCCACCAACAGCCATTAATAGAATAGCCACCAATAAACCATTAATAAAATAGCCACCAATACCCATCAATAGAAAACCACCAATCATACATATTAATTCACTACGTTTGTCTGTCTATCAGTCTGTTTGTCTGACGGGGGTTTTAGGGGGTGGGGGAGGGAGAGGTCGGTGAAGCAGCGGGCGACCGATGTTAGTCTGTGACGGGGGTTGGACCACCACGGTTTCCATGTACAAACCGTCTCCACAAAGCATTACAACCGTCCGAAGGGTAGGAATGACGGTCGGACCAGAGGCGAATATAAAAACCTTCTCCTCCCCCCCCCCTCCAACTATCGAAAGAACCGGCGATTATATAGAGGAGTGTGTTTTCGGAAATTTCCAAAACTTTCGGGAACCAAGGTTCAAAATGTCAGAACCGGGGTTTTGGGTTTTCTCACGTCGGGTAAGGGAGTAAATACCCAGACTGATAACCTGAGGGTACACACGACTAGTTCTGATACGCGCACAATGTCAGTCGGGACCACTTCGCGTTCGGGGTGGCTGGAGTGGCGTAGCCGCGAGTGTCTGAAGGTCATGAGTACCACTAGTAACCATTAATAAATTAATCACAAATAGCCATTAATAGATTAATCACGAATATCCATTAATACAATAACCACCAATAGACATTAATATATTAATCATGAATAACCATTAATAGAATAGCCATCAATAACCATTAATAGATTAATCACGAATAACCATTAATAGAATAACCACCAATAGTCATTAATAGATTAATCACAAATAACCATTAATAGAATAGCCACCAGTATCCATTAATAAAATAACCATTAGTAACCAATAATAGAATAGCCATTAGTAGCTATTAATATAATAGCCACCAATAGCCATTAATAGAATAGCCACCAATAACCACCAATAGAATAACTACTAATGGCCATTAATCGAATAACCACCAATAACTATTAATAAAATTACCACTAAAAAACATTGATAGCCACAAATAGAATTACCAATAGCCATTAATAACCACCAATAACACTAATAAAAGAACAACAATAGCCATATATTATAATTGTTTAGGATTGCCAAAAATAATTTAAGGTGAAATAACTTTCAATAGTCAAAAGTAACTTATAATAACTATAAGTAGTTTAAATTAAAATAATTTACAATAGCCAAAAATAACATAGAATTTTTAAAAAAAACTTACAATAGCTGAAAATAACCTAAGGTGAAATAAGTTAAAATAGCCAAAAGTAGTTTATAATAACTACAAATAGTCTAAATTGAAATAATCTATAATAACCAAAAATAACATAGAATAACCAAAAAAACTTACATAGTTGAAAATAACCTAAATTGAAATAAGTTAAAATAGTAAAAAATAACTTAGAATAACCAAAAGTAGCCTAAGGTGAAATAGCCAAAAATAACCAAAAATAATTGAAAATAGCCATAAATAGCCATAAATAATGTAGGGTGAAATAATTTAAATTAATGAAAAATAATCATATAATAATTGAAAGTAGTTTAACATAGGTAGTATTATTATATTAACAAAAAAAAATCCATTTATTAAACTCTTTTTTTTCCAAAAGAATGGTCATTAAAATGTTATTGAATAATGATATTCAATTTTTGTTTTGTTCAAATGATTTTAAACTTTCAAAAGGAAATAAATGTAATTATGTACATTATTGAATTTTTTTTAAAAGTAAACTCGAATCATTTCATTTGAACAAAATCTCAATAAGATATGAATTTTCAAAGTTTATGTCTTTATAATGTTTAAAATGAAGTATTTCATAAATAAAATGTAATGTAACATATTGTCACAACAAGTGTGGTGGCTTGATGGTAAGGGTGTTTGCCCCCATTCCAAAGGTCAAAGGATCAAACCTCATGGGTGGTGTTGTGTGTGGTCAACAATGGTATGGTGACCGAATATTCTCCTATCGAATTCCTAAACTAGGTGCCTAGGTTGATTACATGGCCTACCTACCTACCTAGGCTAGGTTCTTAACCTAGCGTAGGTAGTGACACATGTCAATAAATAATAGGCTTTTAAAATCATGAAATAATCAATAATATTATATATTAAATAATTAAAATTTAATTAATTTTCATACTTGTTAATTAATTAACTAACAAATGAATGGTTTGGTAAATTTGTATTTCATTTGAATATAATCTTGTTTCACTAGGTACTAGTGAAACAAGTCATTGTCCATAGCAACTGGTCCCCGTTCACTAGGGGGTTTAACAATTTCACTAGGTGAAAGTGTCCAAATTCACTCAAAAATCTAGTGAAACCCAAAGTGAACTAGAATGCATTTCCTAGTAGTGAATGGAGGTGTTTGTGACCATCTTTAACAAAAGTCAATCCACAAGTTTAGGAAAAACTCTTAAATTTTGCTTCACAAGGTGTTTGGAACATAAGTTGAACACTAGCTAGATGAGCACAAGTTTAATTCAACAATGATCTATTTATATTTCAAATGAATTTTTTTTACGTGCTTGCCACAATGGGAATTGTTTTTGTATATACTCAAAATTGATCTCTTATCAATGAAACTTTGGAGTGACCCTTGAAGTTGTCCTTATGCCATGGGAATATGTTAACCAAACACTTTAAGAACTTTAACCTAATGTCAACTAAAACTAAGTTCATAAATCAACGAGGTTGTGTGTCTATGCAATATTGCTTGAAATGTTGATGTTGTGATTTTTCATGTTCACTTGCAACATATGAGGAATGGGTTGTGGAGGTCAAGAAAGTTTGACCTTGTAGTTAGATCATATGATATCATCATATTTGTGTTTTTATTGTGATGAGTTACATTGCAATTCAAAAGTCTTCTAAATTTATGCTACCTTTGATTCAACAAGTTGTAAGTGTGTTTTGTAATAAGAATGTGTGGAGTTTTACTAATGATAGTTTTGACAAAATGTAAAAGACATTGGTAGGATATGAACAAGGGATCTAATCTTTTGGGCACTGGGATATAGAGAAATCCAAGTTGCACAATTAGGGGTTGTTTTGTTATACACTTGTAGCCACATTGGGTGAAAAATATTTGGATGGATAAAACATGGCCTAAACAAGTGGAAAGATCTATTTGGGATATGCATGCCACAAACTTGAGAGGAAATAGATGAGTTGAAAGGTGTTGATGGTCAATAACAAAAATTGGGCACATTATTTTGTGTATGTAGCCACCTCTAGGTTATATGAAGAATTTGACAGTGTTAGGTTTTGAGAGTGCATAAAAAGGATCAGGTTTGTAGTGTGAGATGCTATGTATACATGTCCAATGATGGCAAATGAACACAAAGGGTTTTGATCTAGAAAAACTCCATAGACTTTGGCAAAGTTTGTAGATATGATTAAGTCATATATGTATCCTATAAAAACATGATCATTGGTTTTTTTGTTTCATGATGTAATATAATGTTGGAATGGTATTATACATGTGTTAAGGTTGTAATTTGAATTTCAAGATTTTCTATTCTATCCATTTGAAAACACATCGTCAAATGCAAGATTGTGTTACAATTTGTGATATAACAATGGAATGCAAAATTGATTTCATGTTGGAGAAAAGGAGTGCATACATTACATAGTGGTTGTGTTTATGATTGCTTTGTGAAATTGATGGACTATTAGAAATCAGGTAAATTGGTCCTATTACTTGGTTTTACTATTTGCTAATTAGAAACACCTAATATGAGAACGTTCATCAAAGTTAAGGTGAGTGTCCTACATCACTTCTCATACATAATATTATTAATAAACAAGTTTTAGAATTTGGGGAAGAAGCCTTCAACATATCAAAAGCCCATAGACATTTTATTTTGCCAATGGTGGTGTATAGATTGACCACTTAATAAAATTTCAATTTGTTTCCCAAAGAAACTAGGGATATGCATTGCTTTGCATAATCATTTATGCACAATTATATTTAAGTAATTTATATTCAAAAAATGAGATATTTATGTTCACCATTAGTTGTTTTTTTGGGCAAATTTTTGCACTATGATTACAAAAACAATTGAATTTTTTTTAATGTAAATTTGAAAAAAATTTACCCAAAATTTTGGGGAAATTATTGAAGTTTTGATTTCACAAAATTGAAAGAAAAAACCTTGCTCACCATCAAGGATGGTCAGGGACTTGGAACATTATTTATGGTGTGGGCCAAGAAGATTGGAATTTATTGTACGAACATTTATATCAATAGAAATTGGTCTTATTTATCTATTTCTATTCACCTCACCTAATAATTTTGATGGGGTTGTTGTTGTTTGTTTGGAATGAGCAATTTTCATTAGCCCGTCACTAAACAAAATACATAGTCAAAAAATATGGGGTGAAATTAAAGTGCTATTGAAAACACTCTCAAGGAAAATGTTGGGAACTTGGGGCACACAACAAAAAACACATGGGAAGGCCTTTGGGAACATATGAGGATAGTAGGAATAACCCCCCAAAAAATTCCATACTCACACCCTTCCCTTGTCCCAAGGGAGAAAAATGACACCTCCTAGAGTGCATATTCAACTATCTCATTGGTTGCATGCAAATTCTAATTCATAGAATTGGTTGTCATCATTTTTTGTTTCAATAATGTGCTTTTTACAAATTGCACCATACCTATTGGTCTTATTGTATCATATGTAGAATTAATGGTAGTTAATTTTGCTATTGAAAATAACTTGAAAATTTGTCAAATCTTCATGTTCAAACATTGAGAGGATTGAAGAGCTATATTAGCAAATGGATGATACTTGCACCTTCAAGTTGCAAATGTGGTGAAGACAATATGCAAGAAAAAAAATGTTCATGTTTTAATTCTGTTAAACAATATGCAAGTCATAATTATTTAGTTAGTATTATAAAAAAATTATTATACCAAGCCTTTAACAAATGCTATTGTCATGAAAAAATGATTTTTCATTATTGAATTTCTTAATAATTGATATGCTTGTGGAGCTTGAACTATAAATCATTAAAGAAGACATTGAATACATCTTGCATACAAGATATTGACTTTGGATCGAACCGATTTCTTGAATGTAAACTAGGTAATGAATTGCATGTTGGTTAAAATTTCAAATAGTAAAACACCAATATTTTTTTAAAAATTGGAATTTTAATATGTTTAGGAGAAAAAAAGAATATGCCACGATTGCTTTAGAAGCATAATGTTAAAACAACTATTTTCACAAAACTAAGGAAAACACATTTACTTGGATGTAAAAGACTTAGTGTAAGTCCTTTACAACTTGTTGGTTTTTTAGTCCTACAAATAATTAGTGTTTTGGTTGTAGTAGATTGAACATTAAAGAGCCCTTTTAAACTTGCATATAATAAGATAAAATAGTTCAAATACTTCCTTATCAAGAAATGAATTACCATAATCAAATTTTGGCAACAAATTAATAGTTTTCATTACCTTTTGACATTGAGCATACCTACACATCAAGACTTGTGAATTAGACTTTGGGATTTAATATTGCATTTATCTTTGGAATGGCTTTGGAAAAGGAACTATACATTTGGCATTGAAGCAATTTCTTAAATGTTGTCTCATTCATAGACTATATACATTTTCTTTAACATTTATGTTAAATGCAATATCAACAACTTAAGCAATAACAAATAGACCACATGATGATTGGTTTCATGTTGCAATACATTTGCATATATGTAGTTCAACTGATTGGTAATTGTTACTTCACTTAGTTTTAATTTGTATTTTCACAAAACATTTTATGATGAGGAATTTTTAAATTGTACAAAACACATGGCATGTTAATATTTCTAGAATCTAATGATGCTAAAATCTTATGGTTCATGCTCATGTGGAAATATTTCAATTTTTTTTTAAAAAAATCTTTTAGTTCCACAACATATTGAATATTGATGAGATTCATATCCTTGATGTTGTAAATTTGTCTCATATGATATATTCATTGGAACATCCATGTGTTGTGAGCTTAACCATGTTGTTTTGTCCATAAGTGTTTTTTCATCATTTTTAAACAATAATAAATCTTTCATACCTTCATAAAATTTCAAGAATGGGTGTAAATTATTGGTATGAGAGTTTGAAACATATTGCCTTATATTGAATTGAACACCTCCATGTAAAAGTTTGTTTATATATGTATCCCAAGTTGTAATAATTGTCCAACATGAACATTATATATATATATATATATATATATACACATATAATGCTTAATCATTTTTTTAATCCATTTTGATAAAAAATATAGGTAGCTTCATCCCAAGGGTGTTCAAAATTAATTAATTTATAAATTTTCCAAAAAAAAAAGAAATTAAAAAAAAGAAAAATCATCTTTAGTTATTTTATTTTCACTTAGATTATTGAGCAATTGAGCATATTGAATGTCTTTATTTTCTTAATTTTTTTGTGTCAAAAAAAATTTATTTGGCATTACATAATTTTCCCACAAAACAAATTCAATAATTTTTTTATTTGTGTTTTGTAAAAGGCAAAACATGTTTCATGTTAATTATATGCAAAGGAATGTCACTTATAGGTGGAAACTACATGAAATCTCCTAAGAACATAATATGTAAAGCATTAAAAGGTTGAAATGGTAAAGATTTCAAATTTTGTAATTTGAGATGCATTTTCGCTAACATGGTATAACCCACCATTGAAATTTCATCAATAACCAAATAATGAAAATTTGACCAATCTTTAGTTTTTTAAAAAAGATTTTGATATTTGACATTTCGATCAATTGATAAACCTATCAAGAATGAATGATAGATTCACCTATTAATAAAGCTACATTTGCAATGAAAGTTGAAATATTTAACATGTCATGTAAACATCTTTTTTAAAATGTTCACATATAGATTTCATTATTTGACTTTTACCAATTCCAACAATACCACCTATATGTAATGTCTTTTTAATAACAATAGTGGATAGTGGATCAATTATGAATTCATCAAATGCTTTAACTTGTAAATTATTCAATTTGAACATAGAAAGAACTTCATTTCTAATTAGGTTATCGATTAGTTTTGGTCAAAGAAGATTATAAATATCAATGGCATGTCATGAAGAACATCTTCACCTTTGTATTCATTGTTGCATTCAATTTGAAAATCTTTTTTCGGATTTCTAGTTTTTCATATTTGTTACAAGTTTCATAGGGAAAATCATAATTTAAATTAACAATGTTCGATTCAACTTCTATATTCAAATGATGTTTATGGAGCAATTTTAATATCATAATATTATTTTTCAATGGGGAAGTTTTTAAATATTTGACTATTTTAAAATATGGTTCATTTATATGATTGTACACATCATGTTTATTCATAGAGGTAAATGATTGTAAAGGGGATCAATTGAATAATTTCGAAAGTCTTTTTTTAATTTTGATGTTCATTTTCACTTTGTTTCATCATTCTATTAAAATCCCTTGATTCCTTGCATTCATGCAATATTGCAATGCTTTTTTATGATACATTTATCAAAAGATGAAATGTGTGAATGAATGAAATTTACATTTTCTATCCATGAAATGTTTTCTAATTGTTTCATATCTTTATAAGTTCAACAAGGAGTGAATAAAATGCAAATAACACAAGCATAATTTCCAAGTTCATTTTTGGGTGATGGTATTTTATAACCCTATATAATGCAAATATGAAAAAATTATATTTATGAAGTGTGTGTGTGTGTGTGTGTGTGTGTGTGGGTGTGTGTTTTTGAATGATTTAAAACAAATTGATGACATCATGTGTTGTTTACCTTAAATTACTTAGTAGCAAATTCATAAGGAGAGATATTTTTCAAAACATATCACTTATTCTAATCCCAGCGATGAAAAATTTGGAGGAATTGGTATATGGATGATTTTTGGGAATCTATTGTATGGTCCTCCTTGGACAATTTCAGAGACATTTATTCTCATATGGTTGTCCCTAAACATTTGCTATTGTATGGTTGTCCCTAGACCTTTGTTATTGTATGGTTGTCCTTGGACATTTTAAAAGACAATTCCAAAATGTACTACTTCATTTCCAAGTCTAACTACCTCATTTCTTTCCTAATAATTACCTCACTCTTTTTCCCTAATAGCTACCTCCATCCTTATCACTACCTCACTTTTTTCCCTAACAACTATCTCACTCTTTTCTATTACTCCCTAACATGGATATGAAAAGGCAAATTAACACGTGTCCTTTCATGTCCATGTTGTTCATACTAATTCAAATTAAATTTGACATTGACATAACTAATGATGAATTATGGAAACCATATGAAAACATGAGAAAGAAAGAGAGTTGATCATCATTGGTGCAACATCATTTGGTGCAACAATGCAAAGCCCAAATGTGTTTGCATAGTTCAATTCGGTTCATCAAAAAAAAAGTCTTCAAAAGTTACTTGAATAGGTACCCATGTTGTTAAGCAAGGAGTCCAAGCTGCAAATGGTGACAAAGAGTATTAGGACCTTAGTTTTCATGCAGACAATGAGAAGAGGTTTGCATCGAATTGCAGAAGGTTGCTTCAATTGATGAAAAACATCTTCCATGCAGGGAGGTGCTTTCAAATACAAAGAAAAAACCCTTGTTAGTGCTGTAGGATTCCAAACCTAGAGCAGTTGATCAAAATTCTATTACTATGCCCTTGATCCTCCTTTAGCTACCCATGAGTTGATCCACATGTTATGCATGACTCTAGAAACATGCCTCTGAGAAGGGGTTGGCTGGATCCTAAAGTCATTCGCTGTCTAGTAGTTTTACATCCATTTGAGTTTTCAACCCTTGGACCTTTATTTCAAGCAAACTACCTAGCCTACAGATTTTGCTCAAGCCATCTTGAGATCCTCTTGTTGCAGCTCCTAGGTACTACATGCTGCTAAGAACTTGCACATTAGGAAAATCTAGATCTGTCACCTCACAAAAAAATTCTCAGTTATTTCTAGGACTTGATCATGTTTAGCCCCCCAAATGCCTGACATTGCTCGGAGGCTTTCAAATAGTACAATTTGGTCAGACTTCCAAAATTCTTAAATGTATGCACTACCACATCAGACAAGTAAATCCAGGCTGTGTTGTTGGGGTACTATACACCTAGAACTTAATATTCACCAGGATGTTTAGCCCTGCAGAAGGCATACACACCTCTAGCCTCAATCTCACTATTGCCAGGAAAACAAAAGGATATTAAACTTTTCATCCCAACAATCATTCCCCTTTTGGATTGTCATCATGGATGTGTTTTTCTACTGAGTCATTGGTAGGGGGAACGCCTTACACATCAATCATTTTCGATTGATGAACCTCTATACATTGTGCTTCCAAGGAAGAAGCCTTAAGCCCTCTAGTTAACCTGCATTACCCACCCATTGTGCCCTTCATGGACATGGGCTGAGTTGGATAGTATTACCTTGAACCTGGGAAACACATATTACTTGCTCATATGCACCTTAAGTAGTAGCCGCGTGATTGCTTTGGCTATCTGAGTGCTAAATGCAAAGATGACTTGGAGTGTCCTCATTTTTGAATTTGTGCACAAAATACAAGGTTGAGCTGATGAAATCAGTTGGCAGTATTAGAAGCTAGTGTTAGCACCTGGGGTTGATCTGCAAAGAATCCATGAGTTCTACTCATTACAGTGTGAAAGAACCAGAAAAACCATGCAAAGATTGGCAGAGCATTTTCTAAAACATTTTCTCAGAGAGGTTGATTTGATAGTCCCTTGCATAAGGTAAATCCTTTGTACACTACCGTTCAAACTTGCGGTCAGCTACCATTCGGCGACGCTTGCCATGATCATCTTCTCGTGTACGTGGCCTCTCATCTTCCTTATCCCGTGGCACACGAGGTGCCACCCTTTCTCCCCGTTCCCAATCCTTATCCTTCTCTCGATCCCGTTCCCGTGGCTCACGGAGAGCTTCACGCTCTCCCAGACGATGCCGCTCTCGCTCCCACTCTGGATCTCGGTCTCCAACCCTCTCATCTCGTCGCCTCCTCTCTGCAGCAGCAGCTGCTGCCCACTCAGACTCTGCTGGTCCCCGTTCTCTCTCCCTCACAGGACCCACCCTTCCCCCAAGCTCACCAGCATAGCCAAATTCATTCATCTCATCCGCATATACACCTTCACGCATATGCCTGGCATGTTCTTCTCCACCCCAGCCTGGCATCCCCACTTCACCCCATCCTACTGGTGGTCCCTCCATCCCCCCACCAGGCCCCATTCCAGGACCATTTCCATTTGGTCTCCCAAAAAATGCTGGGTTCACATGAGCTGGCACACCTGGCAAGCCTGGTCCCATTGGTGGGAAAGGAGGCCCAATGCCAGTAAAAGGTGGACCTCTAGGCCCAAAGCCACCGCCTCCACCAGGTCCCATACCATAGCCTCCTCTTCCCATTGGAGGACCAAAGCCTGGATCAAACCCTGGGCCCATCATTCCTTGTGGAGGCATCATCCCTCCTGGAGGACCTCCCATGCTGTTACCCGGGGGCCCAAAGGGGGCAATTCCTCCCCGGGCTCGGCCACGCCCAGGTCCCTGATTTCCTCTTCCACGGTCCATCCCACCTTGACCCCGTCCTTGTTTGTTACCATACCCACGGCCCCCATCACCCCCAGGTCCAGCTGCAGCTGCACCCCTACCGCCCCCCTCTACTTTTTTTCCCTGCCCTGCTTGTCCAGGGCCTTGGACACTTGCCTGATTTTTCCCGGTCTGAGCAGCACCCATCTGTTTGATGGACTGTGGGGATGCAAAGGCAACCACACAAGCCCGCCCATTAAAAAGCCGCCCATCCATTTTTTCTTTACACATTCTAGCTCCTAATGCATCGTAGAATTCCACCTGACAGTAGCCCTTGGACTTCCCACTTGCTTTCTCCTCAAAGAATTTTAGGTTCTTAACTCGGCCATACTCCGAAAGAGCTGCTTCCAGTTCTGCATCTGTTGTCCACCAATGAAGCTCTCCAACAAAGAGCATCATGCCACCACTCTCAGCAGCCTGTCCAGTATGCTTGGCCATGTACTCACTTGCTACATTGCTGTTAA
>Ga0116229_10008733_pt1 | contig 15660 bp, 5 predicted proteins | sample S1TSphgellanicum_3_FD_87313 | JGI IMG/M metagenome (GOLD analysis project Ga0116229, IMG submission 87313) | Host-associated microbial communities from peat moss isolated from Minnesota, USA - S1T2_Fc - Sphagnum magellanicum MG | ecosystem: Host-associated > Plants > Peat moss > Unclassified...
CATTTGGGACTTTGGGCAAAATATATGGGATTAAAGCAAGGTGCTACTTGGAACACCCTTGGGGAACACATTGGGAACTTAAGAACCCATTGGACACTTGAAGGGAACATAGAAGGAACAAAGGAAAAATGAAAAAAATCCTCCCCCCACCCCCTCTACCCAAAACTTAAAAGAAAAAAAATCAAGGCACCTTGAGTGCATGCTTCTGCCTACCCATTGGCTGCATGTATTTTTTATTTCCAAAATTGTTAGTCAGCATTTTTGGCCTAGGCTAATGGCAGGGGGAAGAGATTGATCAAGGAAGAAAAACAAAAAACAACTCCCCCCAAAAAGAAAAAACCAGGGCCCATCATGAGTGCATGCTGAGCCTTCCCATTGGTTGCATGAAATTTCTATTTCCAAAACTGTTCGTCAGCATTTTGGGCGGCGTAGGCTAATACCCCCATTATAAATTGGAGGTACTTTTTGTTTTTTTGTGAACCTTGTAAAACTTTATTTATAAACACACCAGAGATTCAAAAAATGTACTTTTTTTTTGTTTTAAATTGGCATAAGACTCAGACCATGGAATTGGGCTTTAGTTATATTTAGAATTGAATCTAGAATCACAAAAAAGAAAAAAAAATCCTTAAACACATAGAGGTTCAGATTCTTTATATAAGAACAAATAAGTAAACCCATTTTGTTAGGGTTTTCTTTTTTGCTTTTGGATTATAGTCAAAAAGGGCAAAAGTGAACATGACTGAGAACCAAAAATAGACTGTTGCTTGCTAAAACCTAGGAAGACAAACTTTGGCAAGAGATGGATGAATGAAAATAAGCACCCTTATTCTCTCGAACATAGAGGGATGAAAGGGGACCATAAGGATGAAAAAGGTTGTCATGCCATCCAAGATTCTGTGGAAGGGAAAAATTTGGGAAGGGGGGTCATGGGGGGATGAAGAATGGAGGATGTGGAAACTCTAGGGTTTTAAAGACCCCAATTAAAATTGGTCACTTATTAGATGTGTAAAAAAGCTCAAATATTTGAGAGGTTGAGCATAAAGATAAATTACTAGCTATTAAATGGGATTCATTCCAGAAACATGCTGACAAGAAAAAGGCTAATAAACCTATGAAAGGGGTGAAAAAAATGATTAGTATATTAATAAGGATTATAAACATAGCAAGAATGAAGTTGCTTTTACTTCCAAAGGCAAAGAAACCTAATCATTTTGCTTGCAAAATGGGTTTATAGACTAGTTCAAGTATATAATTTATGAATATGTATTGAGAATTCCTAACATGTACAATAGCATGTAGCAATTATAATCACCCAGTATAAACTATGATTATGACACCAAAAGTGGTCCACCCTAACCTACATGCACCCACCATCACTAGTAGAAAACCCCTCTTTTAGAACTATGTTTTCAATTAATGTTCAATTGTAAACTAAATAAAAAATTACACATGTAGTTGCAACTTATTTTTTGCAATCGCTAACCAATATTGTTAACAAGTACAAGTCGAGAGTGGAATTATAGTTGAAAGTGTATGCCACATGTGGACATCATAACAATAGCCATTACATGCCACTACTTGCCAATTTCATTGAAAATTGTTTTACCAATTTAATCGAAGGATGTTGTCAACTACATTCGACTAATGGATGAACTTCATCCACTGATTAAGCATGATGTTAATCAAAAATATAATTATAATTTCAACTAGGTTGCACTTAAACATTTTGATTATGTTGTAATTATGTAAATTGAACATTTGGCTAGTGGTTTGGTGACATGTGGCACATTCATAAAATGTGGGGTCAGTGAATAATTAAATGACATATGGCATGCTCACAAATTTTGGGGTCAACAAATAGTTAAATGACACATGGCACATCCACATCAATAGGTTAGGCCACATGGTGCTTAAGCATAAGTTAGGTCTAAACCTGACTACGGATAGGCATTTATGCTAAATTTAAACATAGGCCATTCAACTTAGGCTTAAATTAGGGCTAGACTTAGACCTAAACCATGTGGTAATTAATAAATGAAATCTTATTTCATTTGGTTTAGCCTTTAAGGTTGAACCTTTTATTTTGTTCATTCTAAATGGCTATTACATTTTCATGTTTATTGTGACCTCCAACAATTTTAGTGCACTCCTTTATATAATTTGGATTCATAAAATGGAAGCTAAACAATATGGGATCTAAATATTTTAGTTGTAACCTAGGGTAGACACACCTATCATTAAACATTTAACAATGGATCATTATAACTTTCTTGTCCATGGTCTGTTGCTTTTGGAACTTCAAACAATTTTGTAATCTTCCACTTGGCGCATCCAAATCTATAAAAAACACTCCAATATAATGGAAAATGAGCAAGATATGCCCTTTCAAAGTGAAGGGGGTTGTGTTTTGGTTTTTTTGTAAGTGTTTGGTATGACTTTGAAGCTTAAGTTCTTTGATTATTGTCTTTTTGTCTTTTCACTTTGAACATGTTTTATATTTTGAAACAACGCATTTGTAGCCTTTGAAATTGTTTAAAATGAGTGAGAAATGAACAAGATATAGTTGTTGGAAGTAAGGGGGGTCTAAAGACAAAATATCATTCTTTCTTTTCCTACTTTTTTGCTTTGTTCTTTTGCTTTAGAAGTTCATAGAATATTTGTAGCTTTTCTTTTTGCACTTCCAATGACATAAAAAATGTTCAATTTGGTTTTTAAATGAGGGAAAACTTGAAAATGTTCGGTGATAGAATACTATTTGTCTACCCTAATTGTAACCCAATTGCAATTAAATTACAACTCAAATAGTTGTAATTTAGTTATACAAGTTAGTTTAAGCTTAGTTAGGCCTAGACCTAAACTAATAATCTACTTATCTTAGGTTTAGCTACTTACTTTAATTACTTATAGTGATTATTCATCAACTGTTTTTATTTGTATAGTTGTATAATTAAACAATTAAACATATTATCATCATTTATTAAATAATATGGTGATTAGTTTTGTTTTTAAAATCAAAAATTAAATGTAATCATCTATTACATAATTAATTATCACTAAATATCCATTCAATTTATCCAAAAACAATCACACATAATTTAATTTATTAATGAATGTAAATAATTTGTTTTGTTTTATTCTATAATGTTGAGATGTTTTAAACCAAATTGCTTCATATAATGCTATTGATATCTTTGAAAACCTAACAATGAATAGGGGTGCATTGATTTGGTTTGAAAGTTTTTGGAGCTACAATGCAAAGGTTATTGATTATTGAACCTTTTTGTTTGTAAACATTAATAAAATCATAAATAATTTTTTTATTCAAATCCAAAGGTATACTTGGAAAGTAGTCATTAAGTTAGATTTAATAACATTTACTTCACAATTTTCATATTTAAGGTGTGGAAGGTAGTAAATTTTGAATGAATTTTGTTGTTGAAAATTCAAACAAATTACAAAAAAAAGGTTTTGAAGGGAAAATGCATTGAGTGTGTTCACACTTGGGGCCAACAACACATGTTACCTTATCTATCCATGAAGGAAGGTAGTTTGTTGTGTTTTGTCATAGTGATATTTCCCAAACCACGATGTCTTGGGTTATGATATGGAACTTATCATCAAAAAGTATTCAATAAATGGGGTGCATTGACTTGGTTTATAATGTTTGGAGCTACAATGTGAAATCTATTGATTATTGAACCATTTTTTCATTGAATTTTTTGAAAAACCAAGATTGAAAACTATATTGGAATTTGGGGGCATTCTTGGTATTGTTGGAAAACCTTCACTAAGTTTGATTTTATAAAGTTGATTTTGTAATTTTGAAACCTAAAATGTGAACAATACTATTGAATTTTTGGTGGGTATTGTTGTTGGAAATTCAAACAAATTGCAAAAAAAGGTTTGGAAGGGAAATTCAATTGAATGCATTCAAACCTAGGCCAATGACATAGGGTACATTCGTGTTTAATGAATTTTTATTATAATTTTAAAACAAATATTAAAGTATCATGTGTATAAAGATGAATAAACATTAAAGTTGCACAATATTATTAATTATGTATCATTACTTGATATGTTGTAAGGATCTACATAGAAATAATAAATTACATGTGTATTGAACATAAACATTAGTACTAACATGTATTTTAGATTTTCCTTAAACTTTATTTTGAAATTAAAGTTTAATATTTATATGCACAAAAAATTTATTCATTTATACAAATAAAATTTACATGTAATTTAATGTTATCATAATTTTAATAAATATTAAAATATTATATGTATAAAATTATAATTGTTTATTAGTTGTTTAACCTAGTTGAAAGAGATAGTTCTATACAAGACTACATTTTATCCATCTTCTAGTACATTTTATCATCCAAAATAGTTCAACACTAGTTAATGTCTTGACTACGTGCCAATTAAAGAACCTTAGATGCCAAGAATATTTCAAAAATGGCCCCTTAATTGAAACATGCTTCACATTGTTTACCAACATAATTGGAAGTTCAACTTGGAAACATTGTTCATGTTGGAAATATTCAGCAAATGACCACCCAATTGAAAAAATGCTTTCAACTATAGACCAATATATTAAACAAGTCAACTTAATTGGTAATTGCCATAATTTTATTTAAAAATAAGGAAATCTTAGTTGAAACATAATTATAAATGTCATGTAGTTAAAATTTTGATTAAAGAAAAGGGGTTTTCTACTAGTGGAATCTAACCTAATTCTGTCAATCAATTAGTTAAATAAACTAGATGTTGTGGGAGCAAACTAAACTAAAGGACAACTTAACAACCAATCTGAATTTGACACAAGTCTACCATTATTTAGTTCTTGCAATGGTATCATTTGACTGTCCAATTGACTATAAATTGAATTAGCCAATTGTCTAATTGACAAATTTCCATCCACTCTATTAATGACACATGGCATTCAATAAACCTAGAATTTGGTGACACGCAATGGACCGAAACATGGGTATTTTCAAACTACCACAACATTAACTCAAACATTGTAGGTGTCCTAGACGACCTTTGGAGCCTAGGGATTATAGGAAAATGTTAAAACATTTTCACATGTGACATTTTGCTTATCACATCTTTGTAACAAACACACCCACATTTGGGACAAGTGACATTGTTTCTATGTTCCTTTCGAAACAAAACACATCCTTTAGGGCATGCATGAATATTTTCAGAATCTAGGCCAAACTTTTGTGTCAAAGCCCTTGTAGCATAATAGTTGGTGGGCAAACAATCAAGTTCATGAAGCGAATGATGTCGTAAGAATCCAAAGAGCTCATTTGCAAATTTATTGTTCATTCCATGTATTGTGCATAGGTTCATAAGTAGTATTGTTGTTGCTAGTTTTGTACATTTAACACCTATAAACAATTCCTTCATTGCATCCTCCAAAGCCACTGGGTCAAAATTATGCTCATGGTGGATATCTTCAAAAGACACATCTCCCAACAGTTGTTGATATCAAATGGAACTTCTACAACACCATCTATGTCACCCTCATTTGTTTCTTTTTCTAGTCCATCAACTACCCTAAAAGCATCCTCCATAATATCCACCACCTTCTCCTCCATTGACACAAGATCATCTAGTTGCTAGAATGCATTAGCCACCATAGCTTGCATATCAACAACAGAATCGAATGGTTAGCTTTGTTGTTGGGGCGTTAGACTTCTAAATTCCTCCTCCCAGTTTTCATTTAATGAATCTCTAATGCTTGAACCTCTCCAAACCCTAAATCTAGGATCCTTTTCATTATGGATCAAATGTCCCCTCACATTCCCTCATTATGTGACATGTTTGAATGTAATATTACGTAAGGGCTTGAATGTAATATTATGTAAGGGCAATGGGTACCACCTTTTTCTAAGGTTGGGGTTTGAATTCCCTATAAGTTATTTAAGATTTTAGTTCTTTTTGCACTTTTGTAGATTCAACTTTTTTACATTCTATGATTATAACTCTTGCAAGAATTGGAGAAGCCAAAGGGATTGTGGATTCTGATTTTAGAATGGCACTTTATGAGTTATTTTAAGTAGTATGTGATTGCATTTGATCTATAAATTAGAATTTAAGGGTGTTTTTCTATCTTGTTTTGTATCAAGGTGGTGTTTTTCCAAAGAAAATGGAATAAAAAATATTACCTTCCATGGTAGATGTCCATTTATATGTTTTTCTTACTTGCAAATATTCTTTCGACATTCTTTGTGAATGTTGTGAAGTTGCTTAGGGTTTGACAATTTGGTTTAGGTTTTAATTACAACATTAAGGTTATGTATCTTTTAATTATTTATGTTTGTAGATCAATGTCAAATCATGGTGTTTTCTACAAAAAAAGTTTTGAAACATTATTTCTCATTATGTTCAAATGGTTGTTTCATGATAAATTCACCAGGATGTATGGGTGTTACATTTTCCACTTTTACTTTAGTATAACCTAGGACATTATGGTGATCATTTTTTATATTATGTGTTGTGTAGAATGGAACATTGGATGTCACAAGTTTCCATATTGTCAATTTTGGTTTATTCAAGTTTTTTTGGCTAATTTGTTTACAAATTATGATGAGATCTAACCTTAGATTGCTCAAGGGCTTTGCACACTCAAGTTATAAATGTAGAAGTATTAGTACTAGATTTCATGTGCATTCCCAAGATCATACAATGATGTCCATTAGGATGTTGGATTTTTAAAATCAAAGAATAGTTTATGTTTATTTGATTCGTTCTCATTCTTTTCCTTTCAAATTATTATATAGTTGATCAATAATCATGTTATTATTGATCAAGTTATTATTCATCATCTTTGAACAAAAATGATTTGCATCTTCATGAGAAAGTGTTGTGTTTCAATAGATCTAATCATAACATTGTGTTTATGCAACTACAAACATCAAGAAGAATTCCATTATTGTACAAATTTTGAAAAGCTAAAGCATGAACCAAACTTTTTAACTTTGGTATTTTTACATACTTACTTTCTTGGCCTTTTCTTTTCTTTTCTTCTTTTGTTTAATTTGGATTTGTTTTTGGAGATCAATTCATAAATTTATGGTTAAAATGTGCATTGCACCATGCAAGAGAAACTAAACAATCATATTTCATTTTTTTATAACAACTACAACCATATTACCTACCTATTTTTGCATTATAGGTTTTCATCCCTTCCCCCTAAGCCCCCCAAAGGAAGTTGGTATTGAAACCCATAAAATCTTAATGGTAAAATGTAGTCACACTTTGTTTTTCAGAAGTTGAAACCCCATTTCAAGATAATCACCCATGGAGGAAAAAAATTTCTTTCACATTTCCATCAAATTTTAGTTTTCAAACATAAATGATCAATTTTGTAACATAATCGACCTCACATTATTTGCAAGCACCATTGAAGAGATCTATATAACATGTTTTTAAAATATTTCATTTAAATACCTATGTTTTTAATATTTCCATTGTTAAAATTCATATTTCATTTGTTGATTTAGTCACAAGGTTGTGCAATCCATCATAATGGATAGTTCCCCTTTCTCCCCTATTTCACTTTTTTGTTTTAACATGTACAACCCTTAACACTATGCACTTTCAATCAAATGAAAAGCTAATGAAACTTGTGAGAGTTTTGTGATATTTAACATTAATAGAAAATTATCTTTCACATTGATATGCTACATGGAGCCAAAGTTTTTATGAACATAAATGTTCACTTTGCCTAGTAAAAGCACATTATAGTCTACCCACTTTAGGCAAAAATTTATAGTGTTAAAATTAATTATAATATATATTATATTATTTTTTGGTAGCATATATATAGTTTTAGGTAAACGCATTAATGTGAAACATTCCAATCAAATGGTCAAATTGTAAATGATTTACAATCATTTCAATTTGTAATCACTTTTATTCCAAAGGAAGTTACTTCCATTTTTTCCCAAATGATGTGAAAAAAAATATAAGATGCAATTTAATGAGAAAAAAAAGAATTATGAAGTAGGGTGCCAAGAATTGGATTATGAAAATATACTTAAATATATATTTTAATTATTTTCAATTTTAATAAAATAAAATAAAATATTCTATTAAGGTTTATAACTTTAAAAAATCCCCCTTTTATCCCATGTATCACATATATAATAAATTCCTAAAGCATTAATTTTGATCAATAATCAAGATGTAAAAACAAATTGAATATATAATGTATACATTCAACATGATTATGCATATAATTTGGAATCATTCAAGATGCCCCATGTAGTTTTGGTTCCATGTTGACATGTTCATAAACAAAACTTAAATGAAAAAGAAAGTATAATGTCCAATTCATCTATGCATTGTAACTATTATAAATATTACATTGTTTTTTATCACTATATTTCAGTTCAAATTGACACTTAAAGAGGATGACCCTATAATAAAAAACAACTAATTTTTTAAAACAACATAAAATATATGTCAACCATTTCAAATACGATTGAATTATGTTCGACGTGTCATATCTATTTTGATTGATAACTAATAATTCCATCATGTATGTTTTTGTTGAAGACTAACAAATGCTAGTTCATCATGTTCATTAATAGGTAGCATAAATCACGATTGTAATTTTCAAGGTTTGTATTCATTGTAATAATAGTATAATACAACAAATAAATTTATTAAAAATAATAGATAGGGCATGCATAACTAACATGTTTAATAATTTAATTACCTAAGTAATGTACTGAGCCTATCCTACTAGGCTTGAATTTATAGGTTGTAAGATAAGGAGTTGAATCCTTCACCTCCATAATGAGAAACCAAGTCATTAACCATTACATCACATTTTCATAGAGGTGTTAGTTAAATTTAGCAAATGCAACACATCACAAGTCACAATGCTAATGAAAATGGCTTATATTAATTAGTAAGTTGTATACACCTACATCACAATATAAACATCAAACATGTCACATGTAACTAACTATAGTGTTGAATATGATTAAGAAAAAGAAGCCAATATAGTTATATTAAACACACTTACTTTTGCGAGGGGGAAAAACAAACAATATTTACCTTCTTAAGTCATTTTGGACAAGTAGTTCAATCATGTTAGGTATTTGTTTTAAGGTTTTAATTTTTTGCAGTTTAATATTTGTTGTTGGAACCTAATTCAAGTTGAAAAAGGTTTGAATTATTATTTTTGTTTAGGGCATTATCCTTGTGGCATGGTTTTGGAGTTTCATCTTTTGTATTTTGAAATTCTAAAGCACACAACAGGGACATGTGATTGCTTTGCCATGTGTTTTTGAACTTGGATTCTTGCAATTTGTAGGTGAGTTTTCTTGAAATACAAAAGATGTATCTAGTTTTTGTGTTATGTGTTTAGATAATTTATGTTAACACTAGAGAAATTGTTGCAGGAAATTGAATTGCAGTTGGCTTGGCAAGAGTTATTTGGGACAAGAATTTGAATTGAAGTGTTGGAAATGAAATTAATTTTTTGGATTGAATTTTGGTCGGTCATAACATTGGTTGTTGAACCCAATCCAAGCTTGACCTTGGGGCATGCACACTTGGAAATCTTCATATGAAAATAATCTTGCTACCTTTGAGTAACAAAGCCATGTATTTAATTAATTCTAGATTAAACTATTCATTTTGGATTTTTTAAATTTGATAATTAGGATCACGCTTTCTATTGAAATTGAGACCACATTATTAATATATATTATTACATCATATGGTGGCCCCCAAATCAAAGTTTCTTTTCAAAACATCCAAGTGGTTGTAGTTATAATCCAACAAGCCAAAAAAAACATTGAACCGCAAAGAAACATAATCAAAATTGGATAAATATTTATGTTTTTCATTTAAAGCCATGACAATCATGGAAAGTTTTTTTTTTCATTCATACGAATGTCAAGGAATTCAAACAAAAAATCCATCTGATGAAATTTTAAGTTTTGATTTAAGACCTCCAAAAATGAATAACAATGTATTAAACAAAAGTTAATTTTGCAAAGGACTATCAAGAGGATTCATATAATAAAACACATTTGATGGGAAGAAAAAAAAAGGATAAAAATCTATTAATGACATTAAAAAAACATTCATACCCTAAAATATATGGAATTTTAAAACTTTAAAAATTCAAAGAACTTTCCAAAATTGATCTAGAATTTTAGAACTTCAAAAGTCCTTTGCCACACATAAATGGGGTAAAATATACATGATGTGTTAAGAAAACTTTTAGTTTATTATATAAGAAAAAAATGTAAAAAGCAAATGGTTATGATTTGAAATTATTATCATTTTTAAAGACGAAGCATTGAATTTACAAAGAATTAAGACACTTTCAAAAATTCATATTTATTCAAAAATGATGAAGAAAAAAATGTGTCATGTACTTGGACAATTATAAAGATTTATTATAACATGTTCCAAAAAGAATTATTCCAAAATTCATTCATATGGAACAAGAATTTTTGGAAAAAAAACATATAGTCCTTTTAAAAAAAATCATATTGGCTCATTGTATTTCATTTGCACCCAAATGGTGATTTGTTAATTTTGGACTTTTTAAACTCCAAAATTAACTAAATATATGACCCAACCATTTGGCAAATTAGTGATGACAATGGTGGACATCAATGAAAAATTGCAAGAATGATACATTGTGTCATTATGAATTGTTACTTAGGAGGGTGCAAGTTTGTTAAGTGTGGTTAATTGTTAGATATAGGACAAGGTTACCATTAATTCTACCCGTTGTGTAAATCTTATTTGATTTTGGAGTTGCACATACATAATGATTAAGTTTTAACAATTTTTAGGTTGTAAACTTGGGTTGGCACTAATGCAAACATTTTCTTGGATTTGATTTTTTTGATTCCCCCATTGATTGTTGTATGGCAATGAGATTGGGGTGATGACCAATATTTTTTTTTTTGTTGTGTTCATAATGAACGACCACATGTGTTTAACCCTATGAAACTTGGTGGGTGGATATAACTTGGTTTAATTTTGGGTTATAGTTGCAATTTGTTCAATGTAACTAATTAGTTAGATTGGAGATTAGTTGAAGGTTTAGGGGCACATTGCATGAAAAATAAAAAATGATATTATAAATCACCATCCCCAAAAAGATGTGTTGAAAATTTTGAAGAAAAGAACATGGATTAGAAGGTCACAAAATATTTTTCTATAGGTTTCACATTTGTTATGAGTTCATTTCACTATGCTATAAATGTTTTTGTATAATTTTGATTATGGTTGAACGCTTTGTTTTAATTTTATAAGCCATTTATATATGTTAAAATGGGCATTTTAGAGGTTCAAATCCTCTAGATAAGTGATATTAATTCCTAGGTTGAAATATTGAAATATTGATATATACTATCCATTGTGATTATTGATTTTAAATGGTTTTGGATTATGAAACATGGCATAATCAAAAGTTGACATGTGGCATATTAATTGAATTTAGAAAGAAAGAAAGAAAGAAAAAAAGAAAGAATTTACTTAGGTAGGTTGATACATAACCATAGGTAGGCCAATACATAGGTAGGTCGGTACATAACCATGGTAGGTAAATGGGAAGGTCCTACATACCAACCTACCTCTATTTACTTAGGTAGGCAAGTAAGTAGGAAGGTAGAAGGGTAAGTGAATTAAATAATAACCACATAAATTTTTAAATTTGTTTTGTGTTAAGTTTTACGGTTAAGCTTTTATGAGTTTATTCCAAAATGGAACATGTATTTTAATGTGAGCATACAAGAAAAGGCATTTCCTTGTAAAGTTTGTGAGATGAGATCTTGAAGACAAAACATATGGATTGAATCCTTTAGTTGCACCTTAGTTGCAAATTGAGTTACAACTACAAATTTTTTTTTCCCATGTGTTGTATTTGATTTTAATTTTATAAATTATACAACTAAAGAAATAATTATTTGATATATATGTGAATTACTTATCAAATAATTTATTATCTAGAATAATAATTTTATTTATTTTTAATTTAATTAAAAAATTAATTCATTATCAAAATAAATAATTAAAATTTTATAACGAATCATTTCACATAATTATTTGAAATTTAATTTTCTGAATTAAATATCTGATAATAAATTAGTTAGTTAGTTTAGATAATTAATTATAAAAATAAACATTAGATAGTTAACTATCAAAATAAGTATCAGATAATTAGTTATGAGAATAAAGATTAAATAGTTAACTATAAAAAAAAGTATAAGATAATTAATTATCAAAATAAATATCATATAATTAATAATCAAAATAATTATGGGATAATTGATGATTTAAATTCAAATAAAATTTAACAATTATTCACCTAGATTAACAAGATTGATTATTAAAGTTATTTGAATTACATAATTAAATTTAAATAATTAATTAGTTAGTGAATTTAGATAATTTATTATTTGATAATTAATTATCCAACTTTAGATAATTAATTAATTGTTATCTGAATTAAGTAAAAAAAATTAAATTAGATTAATCGATTGATGTGAATATTTTATTATTCAATTTAATTAATTATTTTGTAATAATTAAATATATTACATGTTAATTACTAATTAATATATTATTAAAAAAATTCATTATGAAATATTAAATAATAAACGTGAATTTGAGTAGAAAACATTGAAGTATATAGACACATATCCATATGTACAACCCTTTGAATGTTTAATGGAATATACACATTGCCTTTGGTTTCAATTCAAAAGTAGATTTTCACCTTTCATGAAATTTTATGGCTTGATATGTATGTATGCCAACTAATATTGTGAGTTGCAATGTAATGAAATATTAGTAATACAACAATTGAACTTTAGTCATAAAAAATAGGACTATAATACTTACATAGTGGTAATCAAATGGCACAACTAATTGTACATACGAAGGGGAATCATAGTTTAAATTAGTTACAAATAAGTTGATAGTTTCATATTTAATGGGCAATGGAAATGCACACACATGGCATGATCGCATGTGTCAAGGCCATACATAAGTTGCAATAGTAGTTGCAAAATAGTTGTTGGTAATTGATAGTTACATTCACACTAGTTGTAATGTAATCTCACATGCAACTAAAATGTAACTTGGCAAAAAGTCAAACATGGTTGATTACAACAAATATATGGTGCATACATTCCACCATATAGGTGTATGTCTTGTAATTAATTTGCAATTACAATACAATTCTTTGATTTTTTGATGTGGCATTTTTTTATTAATTCCTTGTATTTCCATGGGATAGTTGTAGTGTTGTTGCATATTAGTTGTTTTGGAGCTTTACTTGTAAGGCAGTGTGGTTACGATAAACATAATTTTTCATAGTGTTTGTTTCAAATTCTCAAAATTCAACATTGATGATTGAACCAAACTTGTTACTAACACCATGAAAATAAAATGTTCATGGAGCTTGAGAATCTAATGTTCTTTATCATAGTGTAATATATGCAAAATTTTGGGACTTAGCCTATTATATATGGAAGGAAAATTTCAAAATGTAACCTTGACATTTTCACAAGGAAAAAAATAATAACTTTAAAATACTTTACAAAAAGAACACCTTAACCAAATAATTCTTGAAAAGTTACCCATTTTGCCACTTGCAACTAGATTATGTCATATTTGGTGCCAATTTGGCACCTTGCCGTTGCCTAATGGTGTAAAATGTTATTAAATTTGAAAATTGAATAAATGGTTAATTCCCCATTCCCACTAGTGAATGGAAATTCTTGAAAATAAAAATTACATTAAAAAATGGGGCATCCTATTCACTTTCACTTGTGGAAACCAATGGATGTAAAAGCAAGCACCTCCAACAATTAAGGAGACAAAAAAAAAAAAAAAGCATCTTGTTGTAAAGAAACATATAATGGAAGGTCTTGTGTAATTTGAGGGTAGTGGTTTGCCTATCGAGCATAGGCAATTTGTTAATTTCAAATTCTTATAAGTTACAAGCTTGTGAGAACAAGTGGTGGAATCAACCAAGATTAATAGAAAGAAACAAGAGAGTTTTGGACTCCTAAAAAATCTTTAAAAATTCATCCTTATTATTTTTTAGCTCCAAGTTTTTCCCAATCCTAAAGGATGAAGATTCAAAATTTTGATTCTAGCCCATGTTAATAAAAAATAATGGTGGACATGTCTAACCTTCTTCTATTCTCAAAAGTTGAAAACTTATCGGCTTTTGAATAGAATTGAAGATTGACTTTCAATTAAAAAATTGATATATTATTAATACAAGGTGAGACTTGATGTTTGATCACATTATAATCATTGATTTTGATGTGAGTGTGCTAAAAAACTTTTACAACTTGGGGTACTGGGATGATTTGGGATGGGAATGGTAATCTTTTATAGGTTCTCTTTTACATGGTTGGCATTTAACATTTTAGATTCAAGGTTGCAAGCTAAGGCCTTATTTGTAAAACATTTTGTTAAATGGTTGTTCTTTCAAAAAGACCTTGTAAGGTGGAGAATGTCTAGACCCAACTTTTTACTACAAGTGAACTTGTAATGCCCCAAGCCCAATTGAGCATTTGTCATTCATGTGTTCAAAATATTTCTTTCCATATTCCTTGAATTCCATTTTTGAAGTTTAGAAGAATGTAAAAAGAATGAAATACCTACACTTAAATTCACATTATGTGAGAAATTTTCAAGTAACCCTTGTTTGAAAACCTTTCCATATGCATCCAAATGGTGTCTATGTGAATGTGAAATAAAAGACATTCAATTAAAGGAGCCCAAAAGGGCATCGAGTCATAGCGACAATTCAAAATTAAAATAAATTTGTTTATATTTTCCATTTGTAAACCATGGTAATCAATGTTGCAAGTTGTGCTAAATGACTCAAATGAATCTTGAAATATTCATATCTAAAATTCATTCAATCCAACTTTATGTTTTGATTTTAATCAAGGATTGTGGAAAATGAACAAAAGGTGTGTTAAATAAGGTCAATTTTGCAAAGGGTTATTTTATTTCTTGTTTCATAAAAGCATTTTGATGAATTTTTTTGGGTAGATGATAAGAACCACACTAAAAAAAAACACTCACAATTTAAAGAAAATGTAATTTGATTAAAAAAATTTCAAAACATGTTTTAAAAGGTTAGAATTTCAAAATTATCTTTACCACTTGTAAATTTGGAATAATGTACATGATGTTTGAAATAAAGTTGTAACTTGTAATAGAAGAAAATGACCTTCAGATAGTTAACATATTTTGATATGATTGAATGATGACTACTTTTCAAATCAAAACACAAAATTTGATGGAATCTACAAACTTTTAGAAATTCACATTTATTCAAAGATGATTAACACATAATATATGATATATTGGAAAAAATATAAGCATATTTAGTAAGAAGCTTTTAAAATTTTCATTCAAAAATTATTTTTTTTATGAAGAAATTATTTTTGCGCAAAAGGACACAATCCTTGAATAAAGTGATCTTGTTGGATCCTTTGAATGCATTTGGACCCAACTAAGATTATGATCATACTAAGGTAGGAAGCCATCAATGAAAGTGGGGGTGTACACACATACAAAATCCATGGGATGGAGGCCATAGAATTAGAATCTTTGAAGCAATTGAATATGTAGATC
>Ga0116229_10008735_pt1 | contig 15658 bp, 13 predicted proteins | sample S1TSphgellanicum_3_FD_87313 | JGI IMG/M metagenome (GOLD analysis project Ga0116229, IMG submission 87313) | Host-associated microbial communities from peat moss isolated from Minnesota, USA - S1T2_Fc - Sphagnum magellanicum MG | ecosystem: Host-associated > Plants > Peat moss > Unclassified...
ATAGATAGAGTGGGTGAAAGAAAAAGGATGAAGTGGGTTTGGGTGTGTTGCGGGGGGGCGGGGGGGGGGGGTGGGGGGGGGGGGGGGGGGGGGGGGGGGGGGGGGCTCAAAAGAGCTTTAAAAAAAGGGCAAGGAACCCCTCCTCCTGCTGCAGTGATTGAAGGAGTAAAGGGCGGCCAGAGTTGAGGAAGAGCACCAATTGGGTCCCCGGGGAATCTCCCAGGTTTTTGCTGGCTTGATTGTTCATCATCGGAGCCCCCCCCCCTCATAAGGGACGGAACACACTATTTGCCAACCCTAATTCCCTCGGGTGGTACCCACCCATGAAAAAGCTTAAGGAAGTTCACCTTTTTTCGACATGTCTGTCGTGTATACAACAAAAACAAACTATTACATTCACATATTTCAACCTTTTTACGACTTGTTTGGTTCTACTATTTGACTTGGGCACAAGAGATTCACCGGGATAGAAATAGTAATTCAATGCTTCTTAAATAGTAGTACTACCTATTATTCCTATATATACAACAAGGAAGACTGGGATTTATTTATTTATTTATTTTATTATTATTATCATTATCATTAGTATTATTATTATTTTAAAAACCTCCCAAAAAATCAAAAATAAAAAAATCATTCACCAAAAGTCAAGAAATTGTCTCGACATTTACAACTACTTACAAACTTTGTAATCGGGTTAGGTTTTCCAAATAAGAAAATCCAAGAAGCTGGGTGAATATTTTATTTATTTATTCATTCGGGATGATGATGATGCGGATAAGGAGAGCGAGTCTGGCATGTGTTTGTGTGTGATGATTCCGATAAGTTCCCAACTTTGAGGACGGCACAAGACAGACTTAAGACTAGACGGAGCTTCCAAGTTGCAACTTTACTTGCTTGTTGACGAGAGCCTTGCTTTTAATTAATACTACTAGACTTGTGGTTCCCACCACCATGTCCGTCCGTCCGTGTTTCCTGGAAATGGTGGTGGTGGTGGTCATCCAGTTCTCGTATAAAATAAATTTATATGTATGCTTGGCACGAGGGTGGCCGGCGGAAAATTCACCATCACCACCCACAACTAGACTACAAACCATATGGTTCTAATCATAGTTTGATGATGGCCAAGCTTCAAGAACCTCAAAAAAGCCCATTGGAAATTGGGGGGCCTTGTGGGGGTGTCCCTTTAGATTTGTGGACCAAAGGCCAATATATATCATTCATATGAACTCAAAGATCATGGTCTCATTTTGGGCCCCAAAATTCAACACCCCCTTGACTTGACCAACATAATTTACTTCTTTACCGATTGTATCCATCTATCCATGATGACATCGTATTGATCCTTTCATGTTACATAACATATCGATCCCCAAGTTCCGAGCCAAAGAGCAAAACCCAAAGTGCGTCATTAAGGTGCAAAGGAACAAATTATGTTTCGGTTTGATATGATAGTAATTTTTATTTTATTTTTTTTCGTCCCTATATACTTATGTTGTAACCAAACTTAATCCCTACTAAACAAGTTTGGATTTTCATATATGGATCGCATGAAGACACATGTCCTCCATTCATCATCATCATCATCATCATCCTTCTTTTAAGACCTTTTGTTTGGCCACAATTCAATTCGACAATGTTTTATTCCCAAGGATGTCATATGTACTATGATGGATGTCATCATTTGCTCACTTAATTTTCATATTCCTAGTTCCTTATATGTTAAAGCCTTTTTTTTGGGGCTAAAAATCATCTAAAAGCAACCTGGGATTCTACCAGGTTATTGTCCTCAACATCTAGGGTTTATGAATAGTGACATAGCAAGTGTTGCCCAAGCCCATCACTCTTGCCATCACCTTGTTACAACTCAAACGAGCCTTTTTGCTTTTGCGGTTTTGTGAGGATCTTACAATTGCCAATGTTCAACCTTCATTCTTGCAAGTGGTCGTTGTGTATGGTTACGAACCTATGCATGAAGGGTGTTTATGGTTTTGTATATTTGTAAAATTGCAAACAATGTCATTTTTTGAATGTGTCATTGGTCTGGTGAACATCGAAATTACAAATTTTATTCATCGCCCAAACTTTTAAAGGTATTATTGATTCCAAGAGCTTGTGCTTGTGCATTGAAATGTTAGACGATGTATGGGAAACATGAATGTTTAGTGTGCAACAAAGTGTTGATAAACATCGAGGTTCAAATATTAAGGCTTTGATTTTGAAATTAGGACTCAAGAGTTGAGACTTTACAAATGCAAGTGAAAGTCTCTTCTGGTATTTAGATTATAAAGCTATGATTCTTTCCATGCATTTTTATTCCTCTCAAGTTTTGTGCATTGTGTGAACAACAAGTAAAGTGCTCATTGTGATTCTTTCTATGTGATTCTTTTTATGAAATTTGTTGTGTGCATTATGTGATTGATAAAGGACGTTTGATTATTTTCTTGCATTGTGTGAACAATGAGCAAAGCATGTGGTTCTTTTTATGCAATTTTGTGAACAATGAGTGATTTATGAATCGTGTGCAGTGAATGATTTGTGCAATATGTTTTTTATGTGAGATTTTTTCTATTTTTCTTATGAGCAATGAATAATTTGTGAGTTGTGTGCATTGTGTGAGTAGCAAATGTTAATGAAGGTTAAAATTGTGTTCATTTGTTTTCTCATGATATCTCTTCTTTTTATCAATCCCAAGAATTTTTTTGGTTTTGGCCCATCTTCATTATTCATGATATTGAAGCCAAAGTTGATCATGAGTCGAGCATTATTTTCACATTGAATGCACAAATTGCAAGTTGTTGATCTAAAATTTGAAATAGATTCTTTGTATTTTAATGGTAAGTGCCAACATGCACATAGTGAATGAATTTACATTACATCTCAATGCCCTTTTGTTGTAGTTTCGGTTGTCTTTGAAATTCCACAAAACAAGAAGAGGAAATTTGTTCAATTTGCTTTAGTCTACCATTTGTTGTCAAGAGGTTCAAGTATGACAAATTTCAAAAGCATAAAGGACCCTTTCATTATGCTTAAGGTTAAACACATTCTTAAAACATTGTAGTGACTTTGTAAGGTGGGGCAAGCCCATCCTTGGGTGGTACCACTAGGAACATCACACCTTGATTTTCTTGCACCCATCAAAGTTTGAAAAATCATAAGAAACATTTAAATAAACATTTTCAGAAATTTTTAATGAATACATTTATTAGATTCCATAAATTTTGAAAATCCAATAATATCAATAATATTGTGTATTTTGATGGTCCTAATCATTGCATTTAAAAAAAGTTTCAAGAATGTAATTCTAGTTTTTTTCCTTAAACTTTTTGGTCAAGAACACAATTTTGAAAAATGATTTGAAAATTTTGTTATGAATTTTTTTGTAAGGTCATTTGAAAGTCATTTTATTTTTAGATTTTTATTTGGCAATTAATTGATTAAATACAATTTAATTACGAATTTCCAAGTTGACACTATCGATTTTTGAAAGGGCTAGTTTAATTAAGAATACAAATTTTAATTTTTTTCAATTTTTGAAATTCCCAAATAAACTTCAAGCCACATATTAAAGCATGAAATTAATAAACATGAAAAATGATAATTTATAGTTGTGAAAAAATTTAACGAAAAGGGCCCAAAAAATGATTTGGTTATTTTTGGTTCTTTAACCATTCCTTGAGGTGGTTCCTTGTAGTACCACCCAAGGATGGGTTCACCCAATGAAACATAAATAAGGATGGGTTGTTGTTGGAATCCACTTGAAAATTGTTGTTATAAATTTCAAATCTGTCGATGTAGATGAAACAACAAAAATAGACAATACATCTTAGATTTATATGCACTTATACATTGTCCAAAGTTGAAAATGAATTCCACATTTAGCTTGGGTGGAGAAGGTTGGGGATGGCTAAAAACATTTTTCATTTCATGTTCATTACAATGGTCACACTTGAAAGTTTAAATGTTGAAAAATTGGGAGTTAAGTTCATTTCAATGGTTGTGATGGCAATAATGTGTTTCCAAATGTAAAAGTTAGTGTCATCACTCAAACCAAGGAGAATGTGGTTTGACTACTATGGGAATACATTGTTTTGTTCATCAAACCAACCTAGTTGTGTTGGTTTTATAGAAGCTAAATTTGGTTGTTTGATTGGAAGCCTTCTTTCAAGTTTTATATGCATTTTTTCACTCATTTAAGAAATTCCTTGAATTTTAGAGCTTGTGTGATTTGCTTGTAAAGAAAGGAAACAAATTGTTAGTAAATGTAAAAGTAAGTTGGATTAAAATGTTGTCCTTTGTGAAACATGTGATGAAGCAATAACAATATTTGATTACAGATATGCATGAAGATGCTACAATGAACAACATTGCCAATGAAAATTGAAACTTATTTTGTGACTTTGAATTGATTTTGGGTTTGCATGTCATATTGTCACTTTTGGACTATCTACATATTTTAATCAAATTTGCACAATCTTACCTATTTGTATGTTATTTTATTGATGCAATGAAAATCTAACAACTAAAGTTTTACCAATTCTACAATGACTTTTATAGCAAATTTAATGACCTTACATTTTGTAAAATCTATCTTCAACACAAGTCTAACAATGATGGTTCGTAAAATATTTAAACTAAAAAATTCAATGACAAGGTACTCAACTTCCCCATCATTTAGGTTTGCACACCAACTCATTGGCAAATTCTTACTAGTGAATGTCTCAAAAAATCAGCTCATCAAAGGTTTTGGCTTATGTGAAAAAGTCTTGTGAAAATGTTGCGAAGTTTTCAGTCCATGAAATGAAAGGTAGATTCCCAAACCATGATCGTATGTTGGCATTATGTATGATCTAACTTTTTTTTTTGGGTTAATCACCCCAATGATGCCAAAGATGTTTTGCACTAGCACTTGACTGTAATTAAGGCTACCTATTATATGCCTCATAAGATGGGAAAGGAGGTGGTCTTGACAAAGCTTTCTTGGATGGCCATGTTTTGAATGTGTAATGACTTTCCTAAGATGATAATGGTTGCAAATAGTGAAGCAATCATGAAAGATGCTTCTCTTGTGAATCTTGTCACTTGACTATGGGCCAAGCTTAGATCTTTTTCCATCCTCAAACACAATCTCTTGGAATTCATGAAGGTTGTTGAAATTGCATGTGTTCAATTCTTTGGGTTTATGGAAGGTGAACACAACTTTTCATCAATGAAGTTCATGGAAAATAAGTTGAAAAACTACTCGATTTTGCATTTGAATCTATGCATCATTTTTATGCACAAAAGTTTTAAAACATTCAAAATTTCCTTTTTGAAGAAACCATGACCAAGTGGTGCACACGGGCAAAATTTCTTTTGAAATTCAGGTTCAACTCGCCTAGCAATGTCTGTAATATGTATTGAATGTGTTTTTGCATATTGTGTTGACTGTGTTTTTGCTTTATTTTTCCAATTTTTATGTACATTTATCACCAATTCTCACAATTTGTATGTGTTTGGGTTGTTAATTTATGTTTGTTTTAAAATTAGGCCAAATAGCCAAACTTAGTAATTTGCATTTTGTTTGAATTGCCAAAAGTTGTTTGTTCGTATAATAATTATATAACCAATCATAGGATATTGTAAATTTTATTAACCAAAAATTTCAACTTTAAAATTTGACAAATAGGTCATATCACACATTTTGTTTGGCAAAATGGAGCCAATCCAACAACTTTCAAAATTTTAATAAAAAAATCAATGATGTGAAGTATAAACCTTGGAAATTGGCAATAAATATTAATGAGTGTGGACCAAATACCAACTTGGAACCTTGGTGGATAAATTAGTATTGGTCTTGGTATAAAGAATTAACCAAATTAGTAGGACATGTGACGCACTCCCAAGTCCCACCAAAGTCGGGCCTATTCATTTTGAGAAGGACTTCAAGTTGTTCCGGGGTGAATAGGACCGAGCTTCGTTGTTCTTCCTCATTTTCGGGTCCAATTTCGGGCTCATCTTGGTCCTCCCGGGAATTTGGTTCCTCCTCCCCAATTGATTCTGGCGGGGCTACTAAGTTTTTGACGGGTTCCTCGGACCTAGTCTCTGGAGCTTGCTTCCGATTCTTCTTAGGTGCCATCCCAATGTCCCAAGGGTGGATCGAAAGCACCAGAGCTCTGATACCACATGACACACTCCCAAGTCCCTTGTTGAACGCACTTGAGGGTCCAACTATGTGAAGTTGCAGAAACTTGGAACTTGAGGGGCGCTCTCGGCTCCCAGCACTAAAAGGGGGTAGAGGGGCGTGCTACAAGTCCCAGGATTAGAGTAGGAAGATGGACTAGAAGATCAAGCTTGAATTGCATCCAAAAACCAACCACAAAGGGTTAGTTAGCATTCGGGAACACCCTTGGGTGTTGGGACAAGCCACGGACATTCTTACACACAAGACTCACCACGGCCCGGACTCGAGGGAAGTCACCACCTTCCCCCATATAGTATACTCTGCAACTCTCCGTAAAGGCTACATCCAAATGGCTCTTTTTCCTGAGACTCCCAAGTTGGAGTCTCGAAATTGTCCCGAGTTGGAGTCCCAGGACTTTGGTCGGTCATAGCTCCTCGCCTTGAACTCGGATCGGGATGAGGTCTAAACCAAAGTTGTAGCTCTCGTCGAGAGCTTTTCAACGCCGTGTCACACTCTTTGAGACGACGTCGGGAAGAGGTCGATTCTTGACTTTTAGTGGTCGGGAGTCAAACTTGCAATTTGACTCCTAGCCTTTCTTTTGCTAATAACTTGGGCTGCAGATGTCCAAATGGCCAATGCGAGGCCATTTTGGGCATCTACTCTTCAAGACCTTTCCATTGATATAAAGAACGCACCAACGCGAGGAGATTTGACCCCTCAAATCGTCTTCTAAAATTTTAGGAGTTTCGGAGGATTCCATTTTCCCACTTTTGGGAGTGGGGGTTGCATTCTCACACTTAGCCCCAAAGTGGGGTTGCGACAACATGAAGCAATATTAACTTCATACCAATATTTGCATGGTAAGGATTTGAATAAAACGAACCTTGTATTAACAGTTACTTGATACTAAAATTTAAAATAATAATACAAAGGTTATAATAATTTGAATGATATATATGTCAAATCAACCATGGATTTTTAATTTGGCATGACCAGGCTTGTATGAATTTTTTTAAAACATCTAATATCAACATCCACTAATATGTTCAAAAGTTGATAACCATCCCACATTAAAGAGTTGGAATTATCATTTAGGAAATGACTATTTTTCTTTTGTGTTTTAAAAATCTTTGATTGTTTACATAAACAAGTTGATGATTTGTAACTTCTATTTGTGCCAACAATAGAATCCTTTTTCATGCCATAGTCAACCTTTTCCAGGTTCAACTTATTATTTCTTGTTGTTCGTCAATATGAAGTGAAATTTGGGGAAAACAAAATTAGAATTTTTATTTCAATGTAAATTCAAAAAAATTGTGAAAAGTTTGAAAAAAATTGCAAAACTTTTGAAATCACAAAATTGGGTCAAAACATTTATAATTAAGACACCTTATTTATTAATTCCAATGATAATGGTCACATTGGAATTGGTTTAAGGGGGGAAACTAGAGGGTCTAATTTATTTTGTCATACCAAAATATATTTTTGTTTGGAATTTGCTTTGAATGGAATGAAAATGCGACTTTTCAAATTCCTATCTTAAAATTGCATTTTTATGAACACCATAATCATGAGTGATGAAAATGACAAGAAAATTTTCAATTATTTTTACATCAATTTGCATCTCATTCTTTTCAATTATATTCAAATTAAATTAAGTAAAATTGTAATTTAATCCAATCCAATTTGAATCCATTGGATTTGAATTCAATTCAAGTTGCATGCATTGTGAATATTTTAATTCGAACGGAACTTAATTTCCTTTTTCTTTTCATTATTTCATCATCACTAATAATGTGTAGCATCATAAAGCCCAAGTTTCTTTTGCTCATGGTGATGGTGTTTTGGCAAGATAAGATTTCTTTGGATTTGAAGATTAATTATTAAAAGGATTGCCTCAAATTTGTCTCATTTCATCAATTGAGTGTTTTATGGGTCCATGGGAGATAACACTTGGTTCATTTGACCAAAAGATTGATTTTGTAACAAATTATTTTAAGTTAGTTGTTCCCATGTCAAGCAATGCAAGTTCCACTACTAGAGTTGGCAACATGATCTCTTATAGTCCATTGCAAGTGTTTGGGGGCGGGAACACTCAAGCATTACAAGTCTAGTGATTACTAGCTAGCACACAATCATGAAATAGATTCTATATGAACAACTTTCTTAAATCTCTTCCACAACTCTTCAGAACTTTTGGGTTAGCTCTTGAATTGTGATGCAGATTCTAAAAACCTTGAGCTTTACCTCTACCCTTGCATAGATTGAAAATTTTGCAAAACCCTACATGGTGTATAGGTATAGGTTAAGCCTTTCCAGCTGATACCCTTTTATCAATTCTTTTCTATTTTACCTTTACTAAGCTGGTACATATGTTGTGATCATAAATTTTTCCCTTCATATTTTAATAGCCAAATTTGGCTAAATGATCTTATGGATGATCACCCACCCACCTTGGCTAAATTACAAAATTGACTAACAAAACACTGATATGATACCATGTGGCACACATTATATATAGGTCATATCAGATGTTGCCCCTTGCCTGAGCATTAGATGGATCTACAAGTGTTGTGTGGGTATCAGAAATGGCACCAAACACCCTCCCTTGATATCAGGGTGTTTCTTTCATTTCATAAGCATTGTTACCAGAAAATCAGAGAACCGTTTCTGTTATATAACCATGATTTTTGAAAAAGAAAAGAAAGGAAAGAACCATCACCCAAATCACAGTTCTTGACTTTTTTAAATCACAGGAATTAAATTAGCAAAATTAGTCAAATTTACACTAAAAAAACACATTTTTCCCAAAAAAATAAATAAAATCACCATAGGAGGGTTCTTATGGGTTTTGGATTTAGGGTTTAGGTGTAGGACGGTTCTTATGCCTACCCTAGTCCTTTTGAAGGGGTGGGAAAGATCTTACACCCAAGTAATAATAGATGTAATATTCCTCCTCTTTTCTCTTGAAGGGATATTCATGGAGGGGAGAACTTGGAAGACTCCTAAATAATATTTTTAATTTAATTTAATTTAATTTATATACTTTTTAAATTTTAATTAAATTATTTTAAACCTAGCCTAAACCAGGGGGTTCTTTGCCAATTATTAGTAGGCTAAATAGTTAATGTTGGTGTTGGTCTTTGGTAACTAGAGCATTGCAAGTGGGCCAGGGTGATTAAGCAAAGATGTCTTAGATAGAAACTTATAGTTAACAAGGGAAATGCTGAATTTAGGCTCAGACCATGATTTAGTCTAAGGATGGATGGTATATTTATAGTGTTTAAAAAGCATCCAAAAACTTGGGTGTTTTAGTTTTTACCCATGATGACAAAATTAGAATAAACGAGTTCGTTTTTGGTTTTGAATTATTCACTTATGTAAATTATGGTTTTCATATGGCAATTTTTGTACCTCTTTTTAGTCTCCTCTTACAAGGCACAATGGACAGATCTTCTTTGGTCTACTCATGAGTTACCGACCTAACCATTGTTCAAAATCTACATGCACAAATTGTGTGGAGAGCCCAAATTCTTCACATGCACCTCTCTCTCTCTCTCTCTCTCTCTCCACACAATGGCCTGTATCTGGCACATTCCATAATATGAAAGGGTTCAAAGCTTTAAACTGGTGTTGGGCAAGTTCTTTCCTTTTAATGAAGAACTTCCAGTTCCAGATCTAAATAATAAATTAGAACTATTTTTCAGTTCCATTCCATTTCCACACTAAAATGGAATCAAGAAACCTGTTCTGGGTCCAGTTCAAAAAACATAATTCCAACTACAACAGGTTCCAGACCCAGTTCCCAAGCCCGACACTATTGGAAGCTTCACAGCACTGAAGGATGTACATAATAATAATGTACATACATGAGTGTGGGTTTGGAATTTATCATTTGCTAGTTAGTATTAAAAATCAAAAGAGATTGATTGTGTTGAGGAGCAAATCTGCTGACACCATGGGGATTCATGGAACAGATAGAAACTTTTGAATCATTGCTTTCTGACCGACAAGTAACAACAAGTAGCAGCAAGTAGCCAAAGTCCCAGAGCTTTTAAAATAGTTCTTTCCTCTTGTTTTCAATGATAGAAAGGTCGACAATTATAGCCCAACCATGTCCATGAAACTGGTGTATGAACTTTGAATATTTTGTTCAATGCCAGTGGACTCTGACATGCTGCTTTTGGAAAATTTTCACATGATAGCAGCACCGGAAGTGAGCCAGGGTACAAACTGATTTAACCAGTTGTGAGATGAGAGAAAGCCAGAGTTTTGGAGTGCAGGCTAATAGCTCCCCCTGTGTTGTTGCAAATGGGTTGTAACAAATAGCTCAATATGTTGTTTGCAAATAGCTGCAACTGGTTTGTTGTAAATAGATTGTTATATTGTTGCAAACGGGTTGTCATAAATAGACACAATATATTGTTGCAAATGGGTTGTCATAAATAGATATAATATATTGTTGCAAATGGGTTGTTACAAATGTATCACAAAGTTGGCAAAAGAAGAATTTTTTTCTTTGCATCCCTAATATTTCTCCACCGCTTTTGGCGAGAGCTGGAAGGCCCACATGTTAAGTTATCTAAGGGTTTGATAAATGGCAATTTAGTCAGGGCCCAACCAAAACTGGGCAATGCTAAAATACCCACTGTTTGAAAACCCCAGAATTCCTTCCCCCCTTGTCTTAGTGCCTTAGATTCTGTGAATTCAAGTCGCCACTTCTCATGGAGTTTTTAGGGTTAGGGTTAACCCCAAACTGAGGCAGGTTTAGGTGCCTATTTGACTCCAATAAAAGTAAAAAAGCAAAGAAGGATCTGATACCACGTCCAATATGTAAAAGTTAGAAACTTCTAACTTTTGCCCAAGATTCTGTCTTTTGTGTGTGGTGGGTCCTAAACCCTCTCTCTACCTCCTCTTCTCCAAAATTTGTCAAGCCCAAAATTTGTCCCTTCTTTGCTAAAATTGCAGTGCAAAATGATCATATTTTAGACACCAGAACCACTTGTTGAAATTCTTCTCTTTGGGTTGTTGGAACCCAACAACAAGCCAAATAGAGCACAGTAGTAGTACCTTGCCAACTTCAACACATGTCTGTCAAAGAATGAATTAATTTTTCATTTCTACTGATAGAATATTTCTGAAGATTCCATAATTTCCTTCACACACAAAATTCAAAAAAAAAACTAATTTGAAATAAAATTTGATGAAAATTTCAACATTTCTGAAAATTAATATACTTACTATCAAACCTGCCAAGGTACTATGGTATTCAGTTTGTTTCTTAGTATCCTTTTATTCTTTGTCAACATTAATGATTATTTTCAAGCAAGCAGCTTAAACAAGTCGTAAACCCTAAAGAATTCCATAGGTACTTTTCTCATCACAATAGTGTGAGCGATCGTGGAATTTGGTTTTTTTTCCCCTTCATCTTGGGCCACAATTTGATTTGAGATGAGGTTAAATAAGGGAGAAAAATAGCGAATCTTGTAGTGAGGTCAATAGTGACACCGCAAAATTCTAAAGTATGAGTCACTATTAATGTTGGGCCAAATGGTCAATATCTTTGAAAGGATGACAAATGGAGAACTTGGAAGGATGTGTAGTGCAAAACACAATATCCAATACATGGAAACCAATTTTTTGTGCCATAAAAGCAAAGGCAATATACAAACTACATCATAGAGCCCAATAGGTTCCACACTATGGGCACAAAGGAATAAAATGAGTCAATAGAATAGATCGCAAATGTAATGAGACAAGTCATTTTTTAAAAACCTCTATGAGGCCAAAAAATGTAATGGATACAAGATAATTGTAAAGGGGAAAAAAAACATATACGGATGACAAGACTTTTTGTTAACTGTGCTCTGATAGGTACACAATGGAAATCAATTGACACATTAAAAAGGATGTGTTGGTGAAAATGTTTTGAAATTATGCAATAAAATCAATCCAATTTCCTTGGATGAATTAACCATTTTGAATGAAGGAAACATGAAAAAGCTAAGAAAAAAATGTTTAAGACTATTTTCAAACATTATTGAAAACAAAAAGAGCAAATCTCAAGGTGAGCCAAAGCAGTAACTTGAATATGGGCCATTGATCAAACAAAAATCTACGGATAACAAAGCTTAAGCCAATGCACAAATTACCAAAATATCAATGACAACCAAAGTGAAAAGAATTTTTTGGATTTTTGTTGTTTTCAAAGGTGTTCTCACAAAGTTCCAAATGGGTTCCCAACAGCATCTCACTTTGTGACTTTTTCCAATGTTGTCCTCTCAGAAGCTATATAGGTGAGTTAATATTCCAACTTATACATTTATACTTTTGGAGTGAATACTTTTGTATGTGGAAACCTCCAAAGCTTTTGAATTTTTTATTTGTGATGGCCCAATAAGATCACTCAATGAAACGTTTGAATGGAATCTGAAACAAAAGTGAGCAAAGTAAAATTTGACTACCCAATGGATTATGAGATCACAAAATAAAAGCATGAAAATAGTGTTATAGAGGAAAAAGGGACCATATAAGATGCTTGAAGTTCCATAATATCTAACAAAAATTTCTACAGCTGAAGCTCAAATGGCTTTTTTAACGAATCTATTTTGATAGGCCGTCAGAAATACTCACAACTTCAAGAAATAACATAAGTTCAGTTCTATTTTTTGTTGTGAAATCCTCTTTTATACTTATCTCTCATTTTCTTAGAATTACAATTGCAAACAATAATCAAGACATGGAAAAAAAACGAATGTAAAGAAATCAAAATATAAGACAAGGTTTGATAGAACCCAATTGTGTTGTTGAAAAAGCTCACATGATAAACATAGTGCGAAAAACATACATCATGTCTCGAGTCTACAAGTCTAGTGAGTGCAACAAACCCAAAGAGTCGAGTTTCAAAATTTTACTTACAAGATGTTAAGCAATTTTGTATAGTACTTTTGTGTATGTGAGATTGTCAGCTGTTGTTGCAAAAGGAAAAAAAGACCCATTAGGTCAGATTTGCATGGTACTATGTAGACACTAGCAGCTACCTACTACTAGCAACCAAATGTTGTCTGGATAGTCAGTCCCCTTCAATTGTGAAAGCAAGAGTATTATCCTAACTTCCAATTCAATCATACCATAATAATGTAAGCAGTTTTTACAACAATCTATTCAAATCAAATCAAACCCCACAAGCAACAAAAATTGGTTGTGAATCTATGAATTTTTGTTGGGTGAACATTAGCTTGATGAAACTTTTTGGGTGCTGATCTTTCTTAGGCTAACCTTGTGTTGTCTTGTATCTGCCTGCACAGGTTGATGAAACCTGTATTGTGTTGTTGGTTGTTCGGTTGTTGTGCTTTCTAATGGATTCTCTTTGGCCCAATCCCTACCAAATGCTTATGTGTCCATGAGGAAGAATTCATGTTAGGACCTTAGAAGAAGGAAGCACTAAAGTTGTCCAATTTTTGGAAAGAAAATCATCAAATCAAGTGTTGAAGAGCAGATGGAAAACAACCCGTTCACTGCCTGAGAAATGGACCATGATTCAAACCTGTAAGCTTAAAGCAAACCTCAGTCTTCAACATCTCTGATCCATAGTATGTTGGTGAAAAAGCCAATGGAAGAAATAGCTGTAAAAGGCACATAGTGTTTTGAATGCTTGGAAATTTGTTGAATTTTGCCACTCTATGTATGTATGACCTTAGATGTGCATATTAGGCAGAGATGAGCAACAACCCAATTTCACAGAGCTAACTTACTATCCTCATTTCACACAAAGAAACCAAGCTCCTGAAAAACCAAAAATTTGCAATATTTGAAATGCCTCTAGCTTCAACAGAATGGAGCAAAACTGGAAGATGGCACATCTGAGGATTGTACCCATTTGAGCAGGCTCAAATTGTCATCTGGAGCAATGGGATCACCCAGAGCTACTGCCTTGAAATTCTCGAAAAATAGTCTTTGAATTCCATGACTGCCTTCTTCTTTAGCTCAAGTGCTGGCTCAAATAAAACAACACACATGGACTAGTTGTTGCACATACCAATCATAGTTCATTGATTGTGAGTTTTTCAAAAACATCTCAAGAAATATAACAATGTTCATTTCGACTCATACCTTGATTTTTTTGTTAGATAATAAGTTCAAACATGTCACCAAAATATAAAAGAAATCCTTTTCTTCTTCTAATGTCCTCTCTCACCTGTAATCAAATTTGGCTAAGTCCTCTTGTCAACCCGCCCACCTCACAAAATTGAAAAAACAAAACCCCTATACCCAACAACAGATGTTTTAATGACCAACTCGATTCCCCTGGAAACACATTGTCTGGTTCTGAACTAAAATTTGGACCTGCTACTTGTTAGATGCATTTGTGAAATAAGTCTTCAAATGTTCATCATTGCTAAGGCAATACAACATCAAGTTCAGTATTGGGGGTGCGGGGCAACTTGAAATGCCAATCATATTGAACTCATATCTAACTAGTAACAACATATAGACATGAGCAATGTGGGAAATTAATGACCCAAGGTCCAAAAAGGACCAAAAGGGGACTTGAAATGTGATTTTGTAGTAGTTACAAATGGACATTCACCTAGCCCTAGTGATCATTTATGGAGCAGCTTGGAAATTTGTGTTGTTACTTACATGTGTTTTTTGAAGAACTAGTTGGTCCCTTCTGGGACCTGGAGTGGAGGTAGGCCTAATGCCCAATTTTATGAAGGGTATTCATATTTTCTCCTTTCAATTGTTGGGTCTTTTTTATTTTTCCTACCAAGTAAATTGGATGTGCAATGCATGGTTATAGTCAAGAAGGAACAAAACAAAAGTTTGTTTCAAAACCTTTTTAAATTGATGTTCAATAAATATAATAAACAATGCAAAGTGGGTGAAGGGCATCTCAATTCATATTTTTATAAAAAATCAATATTCTATAAGGTGTGTAATCATTCTAAAAGTAATGTGTGTTTTAATATTGTGTTTGGTTTTGGAAATTGAAACACCAAAATCTAATTAACACTCATTGGAATTTGGATTGTCTATTATTGATTTTATTAATATGATGTGGGTACATCTCATATTAATCCTTAAAAAATTTAAACTTTGAAACAATCATGAGCAAATAAAAGTTCAAATGAATTTTTAAAATATCTATATACATGAAGGAAGGTTGCTTGTTTATTTTGTTCCAATGGTTCATGAAACCAAGGTCATAATGACACAAGGAAAGCTATTAAATTTGCCATTCGGCTAGTCAATTGGGATTTTTGTAAGAAATGACATCTTAAATTTTTTAAAGTATAACTCAACCTAGGATTTGAACCTAGAAAAATACGCCCAATTTGCGCATTGAGTGGAAAGGAGATTGGTAAAACTAATCAAAAGAATTGCACATAGTGCATACTAGATTACAATGATACATGTGTTAGTATTTCAATTTACAACAATGTTCACATTTTCTAAAAACCATGGCAACATAAGTTGTCTGTTCGAAGGTTG
>Ga0116229_10008736_pt1 | contig 15658 bp, 8 predicted proteins | sample S1TSphgellanicum_3_FD_87313 | JGI IMG/M metagenome (GOLD analysis project Ga0116229, IMG submission 87313) | Host-associated microbial communities from peat moss isolated from Minnesota, USA - S1T2_Fc - Sphagnum magellanicum MG | ecosystem: Host-associated > Plants > Peat moss > Unclassified...
TTAAACTAATTTATTTTAGTTTAAATATCCTAATTTTAACCTAACAAAATATAAATAACATAGTTTGGTTTGGTTTAACCAATTCTAGCTAGTTTTTAAAAAATCAAATTAACAAAATTCAAGCAAATTGAATTAAAAATAACCCTAGTTTAGCCATGTTTTGCCAAGTTTATTCAAGTTTAGCCTAAGTAACCATGTTTAACCAAATTTAGCCAAGTTTAATGTTAATACCTTATTTTAGCCTAACTTATTTAAATTTTCACAAGTCTAGTTAAATTTAATTTAAAAATAGACACGTTTAACCAAATATAGTTTCAATACCCTAATTTAGCCTAATTTTTCCAAGTTTTGCCAAGTTGAGTTAATCTAAACTACGTAGCCATGTTTAACCAAGTTTAACTTCAGTACCATAATATATTTAATTTATTTAAATTTTACCAAGTCTAACTAAGTTTAACTTAAATAACCATATTTAGTCATGTTAAGCCACAATACTTTAATTTAACCTAATTCATTGACTTTTTTTCAAATCTAATTATGTTTAATCTAAGTGGCCATGTTTAACCAAACTTTGCCAAACTTTGCCAAACTTTGCTTCAATACCTTAATTTAGCCTAATTCATTCAATTTTTTTCAAGTCTAATTATGTTTAACCTAAGTAGCCATGTTTAACCAAGTTTTACCAAGCTCTGCCTCAATATCCTAAATTAGCTTAATTTACCTAAGTTATGTTTCAATACTTTAGTTTAATTTAGTTTATTTTATTTTATTTTTTCCAAGTTTAGCCATGTTTTGCCAAATTTTGCCACAATACCCTAGTTTAGCTTAATTTATCTAAATTTTGCCAAGTTTTGCCAAAATTAACCAAGTTTAACCTAAATATCCATGTTTAACTAATTTTTGCCAATTTTTGCCAAGTTCAACCTAAATAGCCATGTTTAGCCAAATTTTGCCAAGTCTAGCCAAGTGTAACTTAAATAACCATGTTTTGCCATGTTTTGCCAAGTTTAACCTAAATAGCCATATTTTGCCTTTTTTGCCAAATTTTGTTTCATTACTTTATTTTAGCCTAATTTGTTTAAGTTTGCCAGGTTTTTTCTTAATACCCTAATTTAACTTAATTTATTTAAGTTTTGCCAAGTTTAGCCAAGTTTAACCTAAACAACTAAGTTTTGCCAAATTTGGCCAAGTTAAACCTAAATAGCCAAATTTTGTTGAATTTTGCCAAATTGAACCAAATTTAATCCAAATAGGCATTTTTTTTTCAAGTTTTGCCTCAATATCTGAGTTTAGCCTAAATTATTTAAATTTTGTCAAGTTTTGTTGAATTTTGCCAAGTCTAACGAAGTTTAACCTAAATAGCCATGTTTTGCCAAGTTTATCTTCAATATTTTAATTTAGCCAAAATTTATTCAAATGTATCTTCAATATTGTAGTTTAGTTGAATTTATTCAAATTTAGTCTAAACAATTGTGTTTAGGCAAGTTTAGCCTACTTTACCCTAGTTTAAGTCTATGTTAATTTACAATAAGTGGGCTTACATTTAGGTCAGAAATGCTTAAGTTAATATAGGTTGACCTATGTTAGCCATGGCTAGGCCTAAATTAACATAGGTCAACCTAGGGTGAGTTAGGTTAACTTGAGCTAAAAACATTATTGTTTATATATTAATGGTAAGTTGATTTTATCATAAATAAATGATGTGGTGTAATGGTCAAGGACTTGATCCCCAAAGTGCAAGTGGGGAGTTCAAGTCTTCCCACTTACAAACCTTGACACCTATGCACGTAGACACCTAAACATTTAAATGCCTAAATACCTTGGTGGCTTGCCTAGCTTATGAAGTTTTTAAATTAGTTATTAGGTTAGGTTACCTAGGGTAGACTTTCTAGGTGACCTAGGCTAAGCTTCCTAGGCTTCTTAGGTTAGGTCCCCTAGGTTAAAAGGCTATCACGTGGCAATATTTAATTGGAAAGAAAAATGAATAATTTTTTTAAAAAAGAAAAATTGTGACATGTGGCACTTTGTGAGATTATGTGTTTTGTTAGATCTAGGACTATGTCCTTTGCGATTATAGTTGTGGCGAATTGTAGTCATTAATATGGTTGTGACTAACATGATTAGTGGGATTTATGATGTGGTCATTTGTACTAGGCATTCATGTAGTCAATTCTAGTCATAGATGACACATACAACTAGATCTTTGTAGTCGTAAATGCCACATTTTGATGTTGTGAAAGGAGTTTACTTGAATAGGGTTTACATTCATGCCTATGGACCAGTGGAATTTGCATCATTTTGAGACATGTTAGGAGTGTTAATAATAACTTGTTTATACGCATAATCACCAAATGTATACATATGCATTATCAATATTACAAGATTACATAATCGATTTCACCAACAACCAACATCCCCTTCCTACTTTTCAATTCTTTTATGGTAATACCTATTGTAGAATAACTTAATTGGCAACCACTGTGATTCTACTTAAAGTCATGTACATAATAATGTTGATCCCTTTTGTACATAAGAACTAGGAGTAGCCTTTTTAGTTTTAGCTGAACGTAAAGTAATGGCTTCCATGCAACATAGAAAGGGTCCTAATGTAGTGGGATTGTTTGGATTGTTACAACCTTTAGCAGATGGTTTTTAATTAATGATAAAAGAACCAATTTTACCAAGTAGTGCTAATTTATTTATTTTAGTTCATTTTTATTTTTTTCCATGGAATATAAGGAGGCAAGACTTGCTTGTTCTTTTGGTTCAATTTTGTCAAATTAAATAACATGATTGTTTATATTCATTGTAGATCTATGGTGGTCACATATATTGATGTGAATTACATTATTTTTACTTCTTGCACAATTTTTAAAATAGTATATGCATATAGTCCATTTAGATTGTTGTAGGTTTTCACTAAATATTATCATAATGTGATTACTAAGTCGACATATTTTGACAAATGGTTCATCCATTGCATCTAGGGCACTTGAATGTGCAATTGCGCTTCATATTTTGTGTACAAATATTATTTCATGGTTTGTACAAACTTGAATTTAACGCATGCTTTGTGAGTGCATGTATTAATACAATTTTGATGCAAGTACTAATTGAACATTGCTATATGTATTGATAAAAAAATTATGTAAATATCAATGTAATCTTGAATTTTTGCATGGTTTTTTTCATCACTTTTGGCAACCCATTAAGAATTGTGAATCATTTTTTTCATCAACAATTCTATGTTCAAAGCTAGAAATGTCTCGAAGATTGTCATTGAAAAGTCAACATGAGGATCATGTATGGACCTCCACTAGATAGGAGGCTTTGAATTGGGAGTTGTTGCAACAAAGCTAGGCCATCACAAATGAATGAATTTACCACATCCATATTTTTTTCCATCACCATGTTGACACCCCTTGATAACTATACAACTTTAAGGACTTAAAAATTTGTCATTGGGCGCACATTATGAGTAATTTCATATATTTAACAAAGTAATGATAGGTAGTTTATAAGCTTTTGAATAAATACAAAATATCGTGGTGTTCATTAGTCAATTTTGAAATTGGGCTTACATAAAAGTATGCATCAAATTGAATGAAATGACATGATTTCCTTAAATCCTCCAAAAGCACACAACATATGATGTTGTTTGAGTTGTATAATTTGGTACAATAATGATTTCTTGATATCAATATATTGACTTTTTAAGGAAGTTTTCCACTTTAAGTATTGAAATGATGATATTAGTCTTGTAAATGGTGAAAAAAAAATTCATTTTGCTTTAATTTTGCAATCATGTGCTTCATGTGTTATTGATTTTTGAAAATTGAAGCACATGAAAAGTTGAGAATCTTAAAAACAAAATTTCATTGAATATATGGCATTTGTGTGTTAGTAGAATCCTTCATTGATAATGATGGTTTTATATGAACTTCTATTATATAATATAATTGGATATTTTATATGGACACTTGAATTTTTATAAAATGTTAGAAATAATTCATGAATGACAAGTTACGAGAATTTAGTCAAATGATTTTTTTTTAAAACCACAAAAATCTTTCATGGACTTTAAATTAAACCACAACATTATACACATACTATATAATTTATTTACACTTATATGTATGAAATCAAGGTAATATTATTTAATCTTTCATTCACAACTTGTTACATAATTATACTACCTTTTGTAATAATCTTAATGTGATATGCACTCAATATTTCCATGCAATGTTAATTGCATGTACAACTTTGCTTTAATTGAATTGGTACATACATTACACAACTCTAACTACAATTTCAATACACATAAATGAATTCTAGAAAAACATGTATTTGTAGCCCCAAGAACAATATACAAAACATATGTAGTTCAATAATCCCCATTCACTAGACTAGTGAATTCTAATCCCCATTTACTAGGACCGATGAATTCAATCAACATCTATTGAAATCACTTGGCATACATGGACACCTTTTGTTGTAGTGATGTTGTGCATGTTGTGATTTATCCATGTAACAAACTTTTAGAGCTTTATTACTTGCCCTTGCATTTTGCATTTGCTCCTTTAATATTGTTTATGCCCAACATCAATCACCATTATTATATATAATGTGTCATTATAGTCTAATAAAAAAAATGACAATGATTAGGGCAATATCAAACCATCATTTTCATTTGAATGGTAGTCATTAATTGTTAGTTAAAAATTGATGGATTCAATTGGCTGATTCAATTGAATCCCAATGGTGATCAACACCATGAGGGTCAAATCAACATTGATATGAACAAATGTTCTCAAAATGAGAGTAAACCTTGTGTAGTTACATTCAAGGTTTTTTCCAATGTGTGAAACATGTTTCGACCTACTCCCATATTTCTTTTCTCCTTTTCCCATTTTACCAATTCTTTTAGACTTTTATTATTTAAAGTGGGTTTAGATTTTTCCAAAAGGATTTCTATAGGTTAGGCAAAAAACCTAACATGTCAGTATTATTTCACAAACGAACATTCATGTGTATCCACTTTGACGAATGAACTAACATTGTGCATTATGTAAATGACCAATTTTCCAACAATCTAAAGTGCATCCAAAGTTACAGAAGTATCATCTCAAACCTTTTCCATGATCACCATGACCTCACATATAAGTGAACTTGTTAGATATGATAATACATTTTCTTCATTCCACATGTATCAAAAATAAATGCATTATACCAACCATGTGTTTAAAACAAATAAGTTCACCCACAACTTCCCAAACATCCCCATTAACTTACACGAACTTGAACTTCACATGTTTAAATAAATAATAGATACAAATGCAACATTTAAAAAATACCACATTTGTCAATCTCAACTTCAATTTTCTCACCATGTTTAAACTATATGCAATTTTATGTAATCCTTTCATTTCCTACAACTATTTTAATTTGCTAGATTATATGCAAATTACATGTTGACCATTATATGTTTAGTTTCACCAATGTGCAATGGAAATGATTAATGACCTAATCAACATATCAATTCAACAACATACTTGCATGTGTGTTAGTAATTGAATACAAACATTTTGTTTTTAGTTACATTACAAAACATAAAAACTCAAAACAAATCCCACTTAGAAACATGCACAATCCACTTACCTCCTATTTTGTTTTATTAATCTCCATAACCACAATGTTCGCCATCTCATCTTCCTTTTTGCTTCACATACAAACAAAAATACCATGCCACCATTGTCACATTATAAGTTGCATAAACACAAAATCTCACTATCACCAAGCCCACATTTGCACTTTATATGCACAAACACCTTGCAAACATCCTTCAATTACCATCAAATCACATTCACAATAATGAAAAGGTTGGTTGGATATCATTCATCTTTATGTCATGACATTCATTATTTCTTTTCAACCATCCCATTCACACAATTTTGATGATGGTTATAATTTTAGTGGGAATGGAAATGCAACACATTAAAATCCATGTAAATTGTTGACTTTTTATCTTTTCTAAAAGAGGAAGGGTGCAATTTCAGTAACATGACAATTTGAAACATTTTAATATCAACTTTAACATAACAATATTAAAGAAATTATCATTTTTTAAAACTAAAAAAATGTACTATAAATATTCCAAAAATATTGTTGGTGAAAAAATAGTCAAAAGCAATGGTCTAAGGGGGTGGGTGTGGTTCATGATTGAATGTTTGCACTTGGACCCTACATCATTACAAAAAATTGTGGTTATCAATGCCTTTTATTTTTCAACATTTAATTTATCCCAATATAACACATTTTGGGTTTTGCGACTTACATTTGCTTGACTAAATATTAGTTGCAAAAAGACATATGTAATTAACAATTTAATTATGAATTGTTAAACCCATGTCATTTCACCAACCTAGTTGCAAGGGAAAATGATGTGGCATCTAATTGTAAATATTAGTTATATTATCAACAAACATGTTTTTATTTTGTGATGGTATTGAAATTCCATGTCATAAATTTTCATGGTGTGACATGTAAAATGATGTGGATGCCATGTCAACTCATTACTACAAAATGTGGGTGTAGTTCACTAGTCCCTGTTCACTAGACTAATGAATTCACTGCTTTTTCACTGGTCCCGTTCATTACAACCAGTGAATTCACTCAAAATTTAGTGAAATCACTTAGCGTACATGGACACCTTTTGTTATAATGATTTAATCATTTTATTTGACTAAGTGTTATAAAATACGTCTTCTTATAAAAGTGATGTGCCAAAGAATTGATCACACATGTTCAATTATGAGTCACACATGACCAAAAATCCATTTGTGAACTTTTTATTGGATGTTAGGGGCTGATAAAGATGTAGATGTATGATAGGGATTGATAAATTATATGTAACTAATAAGTATGTAATATGATAGTCACTGATAGTGGCAATATACATTACATTTGGAGATTTTTAATTACATATTGAACATTCTAATGAACTCATAACAATCTTTCCAAACATCTTGCATTATATTCCTCATTTGTTATTTTTTATACAATGCTTGATTTGCAACCATTTCAAATGACGAGGTATTATGTACATTAGTGCCTTATTTGATTGTTTGTAAACTAACACATGTAGCATTAAAAACACAAGTGAAAAGGGGGGTTGGGGTTTAGGATTTTTACCGTCAAGTGTAGAAATAAAATCATTGTTTTAAAATTCTTTTGGAACATTTAGAATACAAAGAGGCCACACAACTATACAAACATTCAAACATTAAGAATGAACTATCATTCAACTACTTTTCTTCCTACTAATGTCTAATTCTATAGGTTATAACTTCATAATTCAATTAGATGTAAATCCAATGAGAAGCCAACAATCATAATAGACTTGATGCATCAACAATGAAAAAAGACCTTCAACTAATACACCTATTCACTTCTATTAGTATATTCCATATAGATATATAATTATTTATGGACGTGGAAGACCCCCATTTGATTCTTCCAAATATAACTAATGATACACATGTTACTTTAAATAAAATCATACCTTAAAAAAATTGGAGGTAAACTTAATCATCTTTTTTCAATGTAGCATATATCATAGCCTCATGTTCTATTAATAGTTTATAAATTGGGTCATCTCCTTCGGCATAATGATCCGCCAATGTCATGGGAAACATGATAACTTTGACCAAATGTACATATAAATAATTTGTGTTGGACTAGTTTAAAAACACATAGGTGACTACTTTTTCACCATTTTTGGTAGTATGGCTTAGTCACAACATAATCACATGCTTCAAACTCACAACCCCAAACACCTGCAAAAGGTTTACAAACCATATTGAATGTAGGTCACTAACATCATAGAACACAATTAAAACAACCATTTCAACATTCCCTTGAACAATTGGAACCACAAAGTTTTTGCCAAGTTGAAACATGTCAAAAAGCTCCTTGCCCTCTTTTCTAAATTCATATTCAATAGGGTTTTCAAACTCTTCCATTTGTTTTTTCACCAATTTAATGTTACTAAGTTTCAATTTGATTAACTGCCATGGGAAAACATGAAATGTATTTTAACATGCATCCATTCCTCCATGACACAAGATGGAAAAATACACAAAAGATCCCACATCAATATCAATTTTGTAGGATGATTAGTAATATAAAAACAATAAATGGAGTGGAACTTTTAAGACCCAACTATGCTATCACAAACATGTGGGTAACCTTTATCAACATCATGAATTGCAAAATGCCAAGAGTTGTGGAATATTTTTGGTTTAACTTGGATGTAAGAAATAGGGACCCTTGACGATAAAGCCTTTTCAAGGATTGACACAACCATTTATACACATTATGATCTCCTTGTAGAATTTCATACTTGTTCAGTTATGAGCCATCTTTTATAAATAACCTTTTGTCCCATTCCATCTTTTGAAACTTTTCAAATTATTAACTTTCGTAATATTACATTTCCACTCGACACGTTTAGATGTTAAAATGTAAAAAACTACAAACAAGACTTTTGAAATCAATCAATGTGTAAAAGTTTGTAATAACAATGCACAATTTACTTCAAAATGTATGGCAACAACACAAAACTATATACTACAAATTAGTAGCTTATGACCTCTAAACTTAATTGTGCACATTATATTTTTAAGTCTATTAAAATCACAAGATCTTTGGTATTTTAAAACTAACCACCACTACTACAAAACAAGTTATTTTGATTAAAGAATCTAGTAAAAAAGGACCCCATTTAAATAGGTGTGAAAAAAACCACCTCGTTAATATGGACAAGTTGTTTTGGCCATGTCATGCATGATTGGGGGTTCATCTTTTAGACTAGTAGACTATTGGATTATGTGACTAATCATTTTGATTGGTCAGTTCGACTACATGTTTAATGGACCATTTGACTGGTCAAATTTCCACCCTTTTTTTTCTACATAATTATCAAAAATATTTTTTGTGTAAGTAAGTCTAGGTAGGTAGGTTGTATGTAGGGTTAGGTAGGTGGTAGCCTATCCTAACTTAGCCTAATTAACCTAACCTAACTTAGTTTACTTATCATAATTCTTTAAACATGTATATAGGTTATAAGTATGAGGAATTGAACCCCAAACCTCCATAATGATAAACCAAGTCCTTACTAATGGCCTACATTATCAAAAATGTTCATATTTTGTTAAATTTTTTATTTCACATCACTAAACATAATGGCTAAACCTAAGCGACAACTAATGGCTAAATATAATTGCTACGTCAAATGATTAAACTTAGTGGTTTAATGTAGTGGCTAAACACAATGTTTAATTCTTGGTTAAACCTAGTGATTAATTTAGTGACTAAACATAATGGCTAAACCTAATTTATAAACCTAATGGTTAATTTCATGGTAAAACTTTGGCTAAACTTAGTGATTAAATTTAGTAACTAAACATAATAATTAAACCTTAAATAAACATAATGATTAAACTTAATGGCTAAACTTTGGTTAAACATAGTGGCTAAACCTAATTGATAAACATAATGGCTAAACATAATGATTAAATATTGGGTAAACATATGTAATGACTCAACTTAATTGATAAACATAATGGTTAAACTTCATGGCTAAAATTTGATTAAAATTTAGTGGTTAAACATAATGACTAAAACTTGGTTTAACATAGTGGCTAAACCTAGTTGATAAATCTAATGGCTAAACTTTGGTTAAATTTAAGTGCTAAATTTAGTAGCTAAACATAATGATTAAACTTTAATTAAACATAGGTTAAATTTTTAATGGGTAAATATAATGGTTTAACATAGTGGCTAAATTTAAACTATACATAATGGTTATAACTAGTTGTTAATTTAAGCTATACCTAGTGTTCACATTTATAATAGTTTGATTTAAATTAAACCTAGTGCCAAATTTAGTACCTAAACACAATGGTTAAACTTATTTATTAAATTTAAATGAAACATAATTGCAAAAAATTGGTTAATTTTGGATAAATCTAGTCATTAATTCTAATGGCTAAACATAATGGTTAAATTTAACAACTACATCTAGTGGTTAAACTTAGAAAGGTTAGTGGGTGGATAAGTATAACGTAGGTAATATGCATGTAGGTGGGTAGGTAGGTAGGTAGGCAAGTGAAAAGGTATAGATGGATAGGTAGATAGGTATGTAAGTAGTAGGTGGGTGGGTGATAGGTAGGTAAATAATTAGTTAGGTAAATAGGTGAGTGAATAAGTAGGAAATAAATACATAGGGTAATAAACAATGTCACATTTGATTAAATATCATTGGTCATTTTGTTCAAAGATCATTGGCCATCTTGACTAAATGTTCAAATTGATTAATTTGATCATTGGTCATTTTTACTAAAAATCATTGACCATATTGGCTAAATGTTCAAATTGATTAAAGATCATTGGCCATTTTGATTGAATGTTCAACTTGATTAAAGACGATTGGTAATTTTGATTGAGGTTGTACAACTTAATTATATGCATATAATCAAATTAACCACTATAGTCAAATTAATTAATTAAACAATACATGTGTCATTCAAGCCCTGACCTTTAATCAAAATGTACATGTCCATTAGTCAAAATGATAACTAATCAATTTAAACCTCTTAAATAACCATGACTTGTAGTAGTGCACATTAATGGAAGTCATAAACATGAACTAGAAAAGGAGACAAATTAATTTCACTTGAAATTCAAGCAACAAATGTGTGGCATGTTTCTTATACACTTTAGATGAAATTTGTTGTTTTGTGACATCATTATGGTTTGGATTTATTTGAATTTCCCTTGTTTGAACCAATCCACCACACAAGAAATGATTATTTCATCAAGGACATCTAATCATCTTTCTTGAATTACAAGTGCCCATTGTGATGAATTGGACACTTCTTTCACATGTTTTCCCTATACATCATAAAAAATGTTCACTGAATTTGTGTTACATATTTTAGTTAATGTTTTGACACCAACCGACCATGGCATTCAATAGGGTACCCTTGTATGCTAGTTTTTCCTTGGATTGAAACCTTTTTCATTTTTTGAAACTCGTATTTAGACCATAAACAAGAGCATGCTAAACCTTGCTTTTATGGAAGGTAAAAAATTGGGAAATGGGACTTGACCATATTACTCACCAACAACTTTTCCATGACAACCTTTTTGCTAAAATCATTATGATAAGGAAGTCGAAGCTTATAGTTTATGAAGGTGGGACCATCTTTTACATTGAACCACATGACCTTCTTTAGATTGGTTGTACCTTTGTATGGTGTTCCCATTATAGAAGGTGCTACATCTAGTGTTATAACTAAAACCCTAACCCTTTCTTTACATTAATGTCATACTTCATTTGTCTTTTATCTTAATCTTTACAACTCAAATGCCTCTACTTAAAATTTTGCATGCCTAGCTACTATACCTTTACAAATTATCCTAACCTTTTTTGGTTATCCTTGGTATTCCCCATGTAGTTGGCAAGTCATTCATAATGTAATGCAAAAAAAAAATGTATAACAAAACAATTAATTGCAATCACAAGGCATTTGATTCATGTTCATCGAAAACCTGAAAATTGATTGAATGCAAGATTTTCATCAATATATCTTGCATAAGACAATTCACCTTCAACATAAAGGCACAAACTTGTGGAAACATACAACTTTGTATAATTTAAATTGCATTTTAGTGTGGGAGAGATGTTACATTAACATTTTTTCATTGCATTTAACAAATCAATCTTCCCACATAGCCTCCATTTTGTGTTGCCACAACATTCAATCCAAGATCACCCTCCTAAGGTCACATTGCCACAACAATGAATTCACCTACACAATTTTGACCTTTTTTTAGCTCCAAAAAATGTCAACATCCCCATTTTCCTCTCCATTTTTGCCATTGATGTATTCATGGAAGTTATCCAAAAAATGTTACATTTTGCCCTCCCCCTACCTCAAAACTTTACCTCCCACCCATGACATCCACTTTGCTTTCTCTTTCAACCATTGGTGCATTCATTGAAGTTCTTGAAACCCCTTTTAACTTTGCCCTACCCCTCGTTACAAACCTAGATCACAATGTGGCATCCATTGCACCTTCCTTGCCATCCATTGATGCTTTCATAAAAAAACTCATGACATCCATCAAATAATCATGGTGAAAAGGCAATGATCTATTGATATTCATCCCATTTCCATAGTAATGCAAATAATATTATGTAATATAATGTAATATTATGAAGTTATTAAATCATGATTTGTTGAAAGCCACCTTATTGCAACAAAAATTAGAAATTACTTGGTAGCCCAATTGTAATGCAATTAGAAATATGACAAAATATGACCCCCCCCCCAAAACAAAAATGTTAATTTTTGTACCCAAACTATATTAGTGTCATAAAACAATATTAATGTAACATTTTTGCAAACTGCTTAATTAAAATATGTGAAAATTTGAAAAAGATTGATGTTATCTTCATAACTTTATACATACAAGATTTTATTTAAAATTTAAAATGGAAATTAATATTTCTTAATCCTCTTACTACAATTTCAATGTTGCATCAAGACCTTACAAATTAAAAAATATTTTGTTAAAAAATCAAATCATTCATATGTCCACCAATTTCACAACATAATGATAGGTTGGATATAAAACATCATGGATTACAAATTTTTATTACAATCTTTTTCTAAAAAATCCACCATGATGCATCAAAATGTAAATGTTGTAGATACTAAAAGTTTTCAGTTAGTAATTTTTGGTCTACATTGTAACATGCATTCACCCTATAAGGTTGATGATAATAATTATGTTTTAAGAAAACATTTACAATTCATCAAACTTCATCATATAATGTAAATATATTATGTTGGAAGGAACTTAAGTGTGTGCTTTAAACCTCCTCACGATTTGATGTTGTTATCCTTATTGGGTTGTCATCAATACCATCAACACAACCGAAGGAATGTGGATTTAGTGCCATTTGTAAAGTATGCTATGTTTAATTTATTACAATAACTAATAACAATTATGGATGTCATCAATTTAGTTTGGATACTTTGAATGTGATCTCATGAAAAGAATTGACCACAAGACAATAATTATATCTCCAAATTCTAATAGAGTTGATCTATAAATTGGCAAATATGTTTTCAATCATGCTAATTGGAGCTAGGATTAAAAAAATTGAAACAAACTGAACACTACAAAACTTTCATAACATAACCCAACCATGGGTTCAAAAATTGGTCCTAGTCCATTTAAAATTTTAAGAAGTTTATTGAAATCTTCATCCATCATTTTGTCATCGAAGATTTTCATTTTTATCCATCATGTTAACCAACAAATGTTCTGATGTATGTCCCTTTGTTCCCTTTCATTGCAAAATGTGAAATATAAAACAAATTGTTTTACCCCTTGATGTCTTAAAGCTGGTTTCACCTTTTTGTACCTTTGCCTACTTGCACTCACCTAATTGGGTCCATGTTTTCTCATTTCTCTATTTGAAATTGACCTTTTAGTTTTACCTTTGATTCACCAAAACCCATCTAGTGGTTGGAAAGCATATATATTGTATTCAAATTTGAACCCTTTTCTAGCTTAACCATCTTGAAAAAAGAAATTACAATTTTGACTTCAATAGACACCACTTGGCTAGCCTAGATGCTTTTTAAAAAATTATCTTGTCTACTGAACCATGGTTAGATGTCCATGGACAACATCTTTAAGTAAAGCCACATCCAAGATTGAAAGTTTTTCTTCAGCCTATTTTTATGCACAAATGGTGGTTGTTAACAAACAATAGGTATGTTCTTAAAAAAATAGGCATTTTGTGAAATCACTTGCAAGTGACCATGAATCTCAATTGTTTTGCACTTTATTTCACACATTGATAAGTTCTAGACAAGTAAACAAACTCATTGTTAAATGCATGTTGGCATTTGGTTCTGAAACTTAGGAGAAGATCTGACTCGATCTAACTATATAACCTAATTACCTTCAAAAGGGAAATGTAGTCTTATAAGGAAGGACTCAATAATGCTTTGGTTGCAAATTATATCTATTTTAAAAAGGAAACTTCTTAGTAACTTTTCATGAGCCTTTCCTCGACACAACTAGCTATTTACCCAAGTTGAAATCTTTGTGTTATTCTTGGTTCAAGTTGATATATTATATGTTCCATTAATTTTGAACCACATTTTGTTTCAAATATTTTCTTGTGCATAACTTGTCAAGAAGATGCAATGTTGAAATTTGTGGAATAGAACCAATTGCATGTCTAGTTAAAGTATTTTCAATTCTTTCAAGGGAACCCCCTTGATGGACTTTTTATAATATGTTAACAACTATTAGTTTTCAATTGTGTAGGATAACTCCCAATAAACTTATCATTTTAACGATGATAAGGTGAGTCCATTTTCTTTTAGCACATCTCAAGACCAATGCAACTTCTTTAAACATTCCACACTTCTAGGTTGGTCTAAAATGTATTAAAAATCAAGCATGCACATTAGTACCAAGGTGGTCTAAAGGTTATAAAACAACACTTGTGCATTTTTTGGCCATCAAGTGAGATGCTATTTAGGGCCTTGCAAAGGCACATGAACGAATAAGCCAACAAGCCACATCGTAGATCTACAATATATATGATTTGTTCTTATTGCCTATAATGATATTTGTTTTTTTGATGTGGATGAAATTGGGTTAGGTGTAGTTTATTTTCTCATGTTTGAAAGATGACTTGAAACTTGAAAATGTGTTACCTTATGTATGCCATCCAAGCCAATTAATGTTTGATGCCAAAGTTTGATCTTAAGGAAATGGCATTACCCTATGAAGCATCCAAATCCAGATTTGTATATTTGAGCTCAATTTGATGCTAACATCATTGTAAATGGCAACCATGTGAATTGTTAACCACTAAAAAACTAGGATTTAGCATGCCCAAAAAACATTTGTGGCCAATTAAGGCCACCTTTTGAAGGATTACTTAATTATTTTTGTTATTACTACTCTACCTTTACTTGCAGTTAATTGCACCAATAATTAAGCAAGTGGAACATCCAATCAGCTAATCCATAACAGTGCAAAAAGTAGAGCTACAATCTCCAAATAGTGTAGATAGGTTAGTGAGTGAACACTGAAGAAGTGAAATGAGGTCAAATCTTCACACATTTGTTTCTCTGCTTTTTTTTGAAGCTCAAAAAAACATTTGTAACCTTTCACCTAGCGGTTCCAACTCTGCCAAAATTGCTCAATTCAGTAAAGGAATGGGGGGAAGATAAGATATGAGGTGTTGGGTTTAAAGGGAGTTCAATGTTCGGTGACGAGTGCATCAAAACAATTCATTAGGGTTGATGATTACTTATAGATCAATTCCCAATTGTTCAACCAAATTGGTAAATCCCAAATCCTCCAAAGATGTGAAGTCTTCTTTCTTTTTTTTTTTCCCAGAGCCAACAAACAAACAATTAACGATGAGGTGGAGGAGAGTTACAATAACCCGAACCTTAACCTTAAACCTTAACCATTGTGGGTTGACAAAAGAATGGGAATAGGTAAACAAATAGTCAAGACTCCTGGACCCTGATGTAGGCTACTACAATCATAA
>Ga0116229_10008738_pt1 | contig 15654 bp, 14 predicted proteins | sample S1TSphgellanicum_3_FD_87313 | JGI IMG/M metagenome (GOLD analysis project Ga0116229, IMG submission 87313) | Host-associated microbial communities from peat moss isolated from Minnesota, USA - S1T2_Fc - Sphagnum magellanicum MG | ecosystem: Host-associated > Plants > Peat moss > Unclassified...
GGAGGTAGGCCTAACACCCAAAAAAATGGTAAGAGTGACAAAACTGCGAACTTTTTGTACATAGACTATGATACCTGATCACCCAAAAAAATGGTAAGAGCGACAAAACTGCCGAACTTTTTGTACATAAACTATGATACCTGATCAGTGATGAACAGTGAATATCAGTGGCCACCGTGTGATCTAGACGCATGAATCATGATACTCTAAAGTGGGGTGTTGCATCATGGTAGGTTTAAGCTTAAAAACAATCGTGGTTCATAGAAGGTGAAAATTTGATGCCACGTGGCGCCCTGAAAATTTAGATTGCGTTTTGAGGCCTCAGGCCTACCTCCACTAACAATGTGATAGTCCCTTTCTCTAGTAAACAAATGTGATAGTCTAGATACTTGTAAAGAAACACAATTCTTTAAAGAGTTCACAAAAACGAGTGTATGATTTTCATGTGTCTTGAGTCTTGACACTTGGGGGAGATTCTTTCCCCCTTTGTTATTGCTTGTTCCATGTGCTGGCACATAGCAATGGCCGATGAAACATCCATGCTGGTTCCAGACAAATTGAGAGAGAGAGAGAGAGAGATATGTATCGCAGCAAAATATTGGACTCTATTTTTCTCCTCAACTGGGCCACCTATATAGGTGAAAGGTGGACAACATTTGCCAAAACATACGGGATAAAATTGAGGTGCTATGGAGAACATGTTGGAAAACACATTGGGAACTTGAGGAACATACTGAGAACCTGATGTGAACCAATTGGGAACTTATTTATTGTTGTTGTCATCAATTCATTTTGATACATAGCCAAAGCCATAGCCTACCAAGGCTAGGTGACATGCCCTTCCACTTAAGAAGTGTTTTAAACAAATGCAGGCTTCATATCAAGATCACCTTAGTGGGGCATTAAGGTGATATGAGAGTTAGGCCAATAATGGCTTCGTGAGGTTCGACTCTTCTAGGAGTTGGGATACGTCTGGACCTCAGGGTCCGGATGGGATAAGGCAAGAGTTAGGGCTCTTGCCGGCCAAAGAAGATGACTAGGGGTTGTCTTCAGGACTATAGTGCGGGGCACTATCCCTTTAAACCCTCAACAGACAATTAAGTGTTATCCTAGGTTGTCCAAGGGGGCGAGCCCTCTAGAACGCCTAGGACAATTAGTAGATGTCCTTTTATAACTTCGAGTCCACCAAGAGACGGTTGACCTCAGGATGACTTGGGTTGTTCTAGTTTGAGTCCTTGGAACTACTTCAGGAGTTGATCTTGAAAGGCCCCCAAGTCAACTTATGGTTGATTTGGTTTATGGCCATGTGGATCGACTTTGCTACTGCAACCTTCCTAGCCATTATTTCTTATGGGTTGGAAACCCTCCTAGTAAGGAATGGAAGTCAAGCCTAGGTCGACTCTAAGTTAGACTAAGACTTAACCTTGAAAGCAGGGCCTAGCGAATCTAAATAGTGAGTCTAAGTCCATCTTGAGCGGTTGGGACTTTGGGATTAACCAAGTGTGTCATGGGGTGTGTAGGTAACAAAAAACTAAAGGAGGAGCTTGGCAAGGTGCGAAGAATGCAAGGTGACAAGCAGGAAAGGATGTGTCATTTGGTATTAAAGCAAAAACTTGATATGATGAGCACAAAGATGGGAGAAAAAATAGTGGTCAGGTCCCTTGTCATGAAGTGTTCATGCTAGACCAAGGCAAAAATGGAAGTGGTCAAAGCGGAAAAGGTTCGCAAGGCTAAGAAGTTGGCCAAGCTAACGATGGCAACCAAACTAGGTTCTGTCAAGAAGCTTCCTAGGACACCAAAAGGTGAAAAGGAAGAGACTTCCAAGCCTTTTAACCTTAAAAACGGGGAAAGAGGGGCATCAACAAAAAAGGAGTCTTCCAAGGGGGAAACCTCCAAAGACAATGTCTAAATGGTGGAACAACTTAGATCCACCTCTGACTCCTTGGAATTGAGTGAAAAAGAAAAGGAAAACCTAGAGGTTGTCAACATTCCAAAAAAGCCAATTAAGGTTTTGAAGCAAACAAAAGAATCCAAAACAACCCAAAAGGCTTTGAGGTTCAAGAAGTTCAAGTAGCAACACAAGCCCGAGAAACGAAGTTGCAACTTGAGGCTAAAAAGATCCTTCAAGCTGTAAGATAAATGACTTGGTTAGAATTGGAAGTGGAATGGGCCAAGTTTAAAGCCCAACAAGTTGAAGAAGGTCCTATGTTTTCCATGAATGCCATGGATGAGACCATAAAGGTGTTACAAGACCTTATGGTTAGCGAGAGGGAGATCAACATGCAATTATCCTTGGAGCTAAAGGAGGCTCATAAGGAGAAGGGGGTTGGGCCAAGCGGGGAAGCTGCAAAAGCTATGAAGACCCAAATGCCAGATCTTTTCACAGGAAAGGATACCAAGGCAAAAAAAGGTCAAGCAGTGGGCACTCCAAATGAAGACCTATTTTGAGTCCCAAAAATCAACATGGATGTGGATTGACTTAGGTTGGCATGATCTTTTTTAAGAGACCATGCCTTAAAGTGGTGGATGACCAGAAGGATGTCAAGCCAAACCTAATAGGGAATTTGCCTTGAAGTGCGTTCAAGGTTAAATTGAACGAAAGGTTTACCCCTCACAACTAGATCTTCAAAGGTGGTCAAAAACTCTTGAGCTAATTCCAATTCGATGGACCTACAGCAATGGGAAAGTGTGTCCAAACCTTTGCGTCCTTGTTAAGCTTCATTCCAATGAAGGAAGAATACACGCAAAAGGTGGCCTTCCTACATGGCTTGTAGCCTTGGGCTTGCAACACCATTTTGCAAAGGAGTGAGGTCCTTGCAACGTGCCAAGAAATGATGAAAGTTGCAAAATGCATGAAAGATGACTCCATGCACAAGAAGGCGGGAATGCCACTAGTTATGCAACTCACCATGAAGGTGAGTATCGAAAGTGTAGCACAAACTGCAAGTGGCCCAAAAAAAGGCTAAAAGAAGTGGGATAAAACCCACCTAAAGACAAAGGAACTATAACGAAAAAGAAGCGACAAGATGATGCCAAAGTTCAATGTTTCAATTGGGATGAGTTAGGGCATTTTGCCAAGGACTATGAAAAGGAGCCACGCACTCATTTGTGAGCCCAAGTGCAGTAACATGATTTTGATGGGTGGCCACAAAGGTGGCCAAACCCATCAAGGTCCACTTAGCACAAGCAACCACAACACCAACAAAGCAAGGTGGAGTTGGGGGCCATTTTGGAATGTGACAAGGCAAAGTTTATAGAAAACTTCACGATTTGTGCCTTAGATGGCATCAAGACCATCTTAGGGAACACCTTTCTAGATGTTTACTGTGTACATATTTTGAGAAGCGGTTTTAAATTAAGAATCATTGTTAGGTTAGCAAATAGGTTTGTTGGTTTAAAAGTTGAATACCAAGATAATTTAACTAAGGTAAGTAGGTAAGAAAGAATTGCAGGAGATTTCATTTTCAATTCTTATGTGTTTGGATGAATTTAGTGTTAAATCTAAAGCCAAAGGGGCTAAGTTTTGGCTTACTTGTATTTCCAAAACAATTAATAAATTTTTGGATGTCCTAACGAACGGGCTCCCTAAACATCTACCTCTTTTTCACAGTGTGAAACATAAAATCAAGGCGGTGCCTAAGTTGGCACCACTTTCTAAGTGACCCTACCGACTTAATAAAAAAAAGCTATTCAAGGCTCAAATAAATGATTTAATGAAATAGGGATACATTAGGTCGAACAAATCACCTTATGGTTCACTTGTTTTGTTTATGGATAAAAAGAACGGAAAATTATGCATGTGCATAAATCATCGTGCCTTGAACAAAATCACCATTAGAAACAATTACCCCTTGCCTTAAATCAATGATTTCTTTGATTGTTTAAATGGGGTTTCTTATTTTAGCCGTATCAACTTAAAGTTGGGGTATTATCAAATTTGCATGGAAGATGCAAATGTGGAAAAGACACCCATGAGGACAAGGTATGACTCTTACAAATTTTTAGTCATGTCATTTGGGCTCTGTAACACCCCATCAATTTTCACAACCTTGATCAACTCGATTTTCCACAAAAAGTTAGATGAATTCATAATCATTTATATATATGACATCTTGGTGTATTCCAACTTCGCGGAAGAGCATGTGACACATCTAAAATTTGTGTTACAAAAGTTCAAAGAAAACAAATTATAAGCCAATTGGGCAAAAAGCGAGTTTGCAAGTCCAAAAATGGACTTTTTGGGACATGTGTTGTCCCAAAAAGGGATGAGGCTTGACCCAAGGAAAATTGAATCAATTAAGGAATGGTAAAGTTTGATTTTGGTGAAAGGGGTTAGATTGTTCTTAGGATTGGCTAATTTTTACATGAAGTTCATAAAGGATTTCTTTGCATTGGCAAAATTGTTCACCAATTTCTTGAAGAAAAAGGGTTTGTTCAAGTGGAAGGATAAACAACAAAATGTGTTCAACTTCTTGAAGGGGAAGTTGTCATCAGCGGTAGTGCTATGATTCTTGGATTTTGCAAAGCCTTTTGAAGTGCACACGAATGTAAGTGGTTCTGTGATAGGCAGGGTCTTAATGTAAAAAGGACACCCAATTGCTTTTGAAAGTAAAAAGTTGGCAAGGGCTTAGTTAAAATGGCCAACTCATGAAAAGGAGTTGTTTACGGTGGTGAGTTGCTTGAAGGCATGACATCATTACTTGGAATCTCATAAAACCAAAGTCTTTACGAATAACATATCCTTGAGATATTTTGAAACCCAACCAAGGGCCACGACAAAACAATTACAGTGGCATGATACCTTGGCCCTTATGGACATTGAATTGATCCATAAGCTTGGCAAAGATAATGTAGTGTTAAATGTGTTAAGTCGCAAAGAAAAATACCAAGGGGAGATGTCATGGGAGAGTACCCAAATTTTTCGAGCCATGTTCGTAAAAAAAAAAGATATAAAAAGAAAGATTTGAAAAGCATATGTGGAAGATTGCTTGGCGCAAAGTTATTTTAATGACTTGCACGAAAAAAAAAGGTGAAAATGATCACCTTTTTAGACGGATTGCTAAGATGGAAATAAGCACGAGTTTATGTGCTAGAGGGAAAATTGCGTATGAAGGTTATGTAAAAAGTGCATGACATGCCCATGGTGGGACACTGTGGTGAAAAAACAACAAGGGAGTTGTTGGGGAAGACTTTCTTTATTAGCCTAAGATGAAAGAAGACATAGATCATTATGTTTGCATGTGCATAAAGTGCCAAAGTACCAAATCAATACATAAGAAGAAATTCGGGCTATATAGGCCCTTCCCAATCCCATTAAGTCCATTTGAGAATGTTTCAATGGATTGTATGACATCTCCTGGAATTAGAGGGGATGGATGCCATCTTTGTGGTGGTAAACAAATTTTCAAAATTAGCAAAGTTTACACGGCCCCAAATAAACACCACATGGTGGGGATGGCAAAATTATTTTTTGACATGTGGGTCCAACATAATTGGATGTTGGAGGTCATAGTGAGTGATTGGGATGTGAAATTTATGTCGGAATTTTGGATGTTGTTAATGAAAAAGGCGAATCGAAGCAAAAATTTTGCATCGATTTCCATTTGCAAATTGATGGCCAAACAAAAAAAATGAACGAGATATTGAATCAATATCTTCATAATTATATCATTGGTGATCATAAGGATTGAGGTGACCATTTGGGTTTGGTGAAGTTTTGTTACAACTCCACAAAACACTTGGCCACCAAAACGAACCCTTTTGAATTGGCCCTAGGAGTTGAAGTGTAACAACCCATGGATTTAGCCATTCCTAGAACAAGAAACACTCATTGTGAAGGCGACAAGGAGGCCAAAAAGATGGCCAAGGAACATAAAGAGAGTAAAGCAAATGCCATTAAACTTTTAAAAAAGGCACATGCAAGTTATGATAAACAAACCAACAAGTCATGAAAGCACATAGAATTAGAGGTGGGGACTTAGTGTGGTTAAACATAAAAGATTTTAAGATGCATGAAACCTCATTCCAAAGTATGTAGGCCTTTATAAGATCATTTACAAAACCCACCCCAATGTGTGCATTTTGTAGCTCCCAATGACGTTGGTAGCCCATTTGACCTTCCATGTGTCCAAGTTGAAGCCAATTCATGAGGACAAGAAAAGGAAGGACCAAAAATAGGCTTATCACCTAGGATTTGGCTTCATTGAACATAAATTTGCAAAAGAAGTGGAAGCCATCCTAGTTGGAGGACAACCAGGTGAATTGGCAAGCAATACTTAGTCAAGTGGAAAGGATGTCACTCAAAAGAATCATAGTGGGTGAAGCTCGTTCATTTAGACCATTTACCAAAAATGGTTGAAAAATTTGAACGGGAGTGTGGCCACAAGATGGGCAATAGGAACGCATATAAAGATAAATCCGATACATTAACATAACATTGATGAGGACATCAACCTTTAAAAGTAGGAAGGTGAAAGAAAAACCTAAAAGAATGGATGTATATCTAAACTAAATTTAAAGCAAAACAACAATTAATTTGAGGTCAAGATATATGAAATAAAATAGACCATGGAAAAAGTAAGTGAGGGCTAAATTAAAGTGATGATAACCAATGAAAATGGATTTAAAGAGTTGAACTCAAAAGAAAAACTTCTAAAGGTTCAATTAGGCAAAATTGTGATAGTGATGCACACGCATTAAATGAGATGCCCCGAATTGAAAATAAACTTGTGGGGGTGAGGTTTTTAGTGCATGGAATGATGAACCATATCCTTTTAAGGCAGAAGGGGTTTGGCTTGGGTAAGCCCAAGTTGGCATTATTTGTTGGTGTGTTTTATAGTCATACCCTGACATGGTTGCTTAAGGTCATCGAGAGAAAAGGCCTAGGCATGAGACTTAACCTTCACGTGTTTTTGAAGGGGGCCCAAATAAAGGGGTTGTCGATTGGCAAAAAAACAAGCCCAAGAGGGGTTTATGGTGCTATTTAGGTGACCGACACATAAATGGATAAGAAAATTGTTTAAGATTCCTCTTGCATCTAAAAGGGTGGAGCTTGGGATGCAAATGGTATTTAAGTTGAGAATTAGCTACTCTCTTAAAGGCTTGAGGTAAAAGGGTGGCAAAAGGGGTGGCTTGCCATGACAAGGCAACATGTTAATTATGTATATGAAAACATAGACCTCTCGAAGGTGGGGGTGAATGACATGCCCTTCCACTTAAGAAGTGTTTTAAGCAAATGTGAGCCTCATATCAAGACCACCTTAATGGGGCACTAAGGCGATATGATAGTTAGGCCATAAATGGCTTTGTGAGGTTCAACTCCCCAAGGTGTTGGGATATGTTCGGACCTTGGGGTCCAGATGGGCTAAGGCAAGAGTTGGGGCTCTCACTGGGCAAAGAAAACGATTGGGGGTTGTTTTTAGGATTATAGTGCGAGGCACTATCCCCTTAAAACTTTCAATGAACAATTAAGTGTTGTCCTAGGTCATCCAAGGGGGCGAACCCGCTAAAATGCTTTGGATGATTAGGAGTTGTCCCTTTAAAGCTTTGAGGTCGGTAAGAGAGGGTTGGCCCTAAGATGACTCATGTTGTCTCAATTTAAGTCCTTGGGACCAACTTTGGGAGTTGATCTGGAAGGCCCTTGAGTTAGCCTGGGCTTGATTTGGCTCATGGCCATGTGGACCGACTTTGGGAGTTCAACCCGGGTTGACTCCAAGTTAGACTTAAACTTAGCCTCAAATGTAGGGCCTAGCAAGTTTAAATAGCGAGTCTAAGTCCGTCCTAAGTGATCAAGACTTTGGGATTAACCAAGTGTGTTGTGGGGTGTGTAGGTAGCTAGGAGCTAAAGAAATTAACATGAAAAAAACTTGACAAGGCATAAGGAACACAATGCGACAAGCGAGAAAAGGTGTGTCAATAAGCCTCACTATATGTGTTGCCTTCTCACCTAATGCAATTTGATAACACATTTAGTCATTTGGAATTAGCTTCACAATTCCAAATGAATTATCTTTTCCTTGTGTAAATAGTTTGTTGATTAGCTCACCAATCACTCCTGCATGAAGGTACTCATTTGGTTTATTTGACAAGCATTGGATCATGCTTGTAGTTCCATCCCATCTTCCATTGCACAGTAGGCACATGTCTCTGACTTGTCAAAAGAACAATAGAAGTGTCTTAACAGCTTCTCCATTCTTTTTTTTCAAATTTGTGAGGTAGGTGGATCTGGCTATCATCATCATCCACAAGAGGACTTAGCCAAATTTTGCTTACAGGTCAGGTCAGAAATGAAAGTAGAAGAGTTAAGGAATCATGCTATATTTTTGCAACATTGGGCCATTTTTTTTTTCCAGAAATTGCCTTTGAACATGTTGCAAGGGCCCTAGTTTTTGTCCCCAGGTTGTGAGATTTCTCCTACAAAAGAATCACTAAAATGGTTTTCAGTATGAAAGCATTATTTTGCCACCTAATTAGTAATTGGTGTTGAGTCTACTTCAGACTCCTAGTAACAAACAGAAGTTCGGAAATTTGGCATGGGCCTTCATCTGTCATAGGTACCCCCTTCCTTCATAAAATACACTAAAAGCAAATTTGTGCTTGACTAAATGCTTTAAAAAGTTGCCCAAAAAAAAACACTTTACTACATGCTTAAAAAACACCCAATAACTATTTGTGCCTGACTAAATGCTTTATAAAGCTGCAAAAAATTATATATAATTTACTACATGCTGAAAAGAAACCCAATAACAATTTGTGCTTAACTAAATGCTTTAAAAAGCTGCAAAAAAAATTTATACTTTACTACATGCTTAAAAAGACCCAATATCAATTTGTGCTTGACTAATGCTTTCACCGTGCATGAGTCAACAAAGAGGTGATTCTAATGTTCTAGTGAAATGACGATAACATCTTACCTTTGACATGCTGGAAAAGAAAGAACCAAAAGAGCACAGATTGTAATTAGTTTCCCCGCAACACTAGCAATTGTTACAGGTACATACTTGCTCAACAACTTCTCTTTTCTTGAAATTATTCTAAACCCTAAAACCTTAAACCCTTTTTTTTTTGGGCCCATATGAGGAGGGATTTGATTTTTCCTGGTTTCACCCCAATCCATGCCTTTGACATGAAATATCTGTTAGAAATTTCAAAAAAGAAAAGAATAAACCTAGGCACAAAACAATAAGGAAGAGGAGGAGGAGGGTATATGAAGTTGGATGGTTTACAAAGACTTCAACTATAACATCAAAAGAATAAATCAAAATAATAAATAATAAAATAAAATAAAGAAAATGATGATGTATCATGTTAGGTGTTGAAGAAGCCTACTAGTAGTAGTCCACAAGATAAGGATAAATGAAAGACCATAGCCACATGCATATAGATAGGGATACAAGTGAACAAGATCTTTGTGATCCTGATCTGGTTTGGCTGTTTATTGGAGTGACAGCGTCAGGAAAATAAATTAAAAAATTGAAAAAAATTGTTTGGTACACAAGGCTTTAACTCACCATTTTCTTTTTGGTAAAAAACAAAAATATAACAACAAGAACAAGTAGCAGAGTAATCCCCAAGTTTCTTCACGCTATGTACTACTCTTCTCTCACTTGGGCTTTTGTCAGCACACCCAAGTTCCACAGTCTTACCGGGTCATGGATGTGCTTTCCTGTGTTGCATTTTTACAACACTACTACTACTATGACCGTACTCTCTTGAAGGAGCTTCCTTCAAGAGACTGAAAGCACTCCGTGAAATTTCCTAATGTATTGTTTGGAGGGCACCGTCTTCATACACATGGATCACGAAATTTCCTAATGTATTGTTTGGAGGGCACCGTCTTCATACATATGGATCACGAAATTTCCTAATGTATTGTTTGGAGGGCACCCTCTTTATACTCATGGATCACAAGGCATCTTATTATGCTTACAATGCTTCATTTTTTTAGGAATATTTTTATGCAGCCAAAGTGGCTTTCCATCCATAGGAAGATTTAGCCAAATTTTGAAATATTAAAAAAACCCAGCACCAGCAGTTCTTTTAAAATTCAAATAATGGCATAACACTGGTTTGAACACCTTTTGCTTCTTGACCCTGAAATCCTTCCTATTTGGTTCTTTTCCAACTCAGACTTCGTCTCTTGTTGTCATTGGCCAACAACAGAGCTTGCCTGACAACAAGCTCACAGAACCAATTGTGTTCAGCTCAAGCTTAAAACCTTCAAGATGGGTGGAATTTATGGCAACTGATTTAAAGTAAACATGTGCCATTGACTGATTGTGAAGGGTGATCATTCTCATCAATTTTGTGACATAAAACTTAATACTATTATTCCAAACTTCTGTTCAAAGAATTGAATAACAAAGTGCCCCTTCTCACTTGCACTCCACCTCCCTAGGAAATGGAGCTTGAAAATGCTTTTGCAAAATGGCAAGTTGCAAATGAATTCAGAATCTCTATAGGACTTGAATTCTAAGTTGAAAGCTACAAAGTTTTTGAAAGAAAAAAATGTACGATTGATGGGTAGTGTAGGAGAACATTTTTTTATTGGCCTTGCCTACCAAGGCAAGAATATTGTGTTTAGATCCATTATAGATAATAGTAGCTTGAGGGATTTTGACCCCTAGATAATAGGTCTATTTTTATATGAGGATTTTTGAAAGATGATATTTTGGCTCATGTTGAAACTTGAGATTAGTTATAATATCTTGAAGGATTTTGGTTTCTTTTAGAGGATTTTTTGAAGATTATATTTTGGCATGGTGAAATATTTGAGTTTCCATAATTCTTCTTTTGCCTTAAGATACTTTTTAATGTAAATGGCAAGGCCACAGTGTGACACACCCCTTGTTTTCTTTGTCACTGGATAGACAATAATTTATTTATACAATATGGTAGCCAGGAATAGTAATATTCATGCTAGATGGGAATGTAGATGTAGCCTAGAAGTATAGTAACTAACAACAAAAAAGTCCTTGAAGAAGAAAGGGTACACTGGGAAAGAATATTTTGATGAAAGGGTTTATTGAGTCAGTTTGAATTGTTTAATAAGAAGTGTGGAAATTGACGCACCATCACAGACCATGCTGTAAAAGTTGACTTATTAGGGGCATCATCTGAACATAGACATGCACACTTTTAATTGTGTGTGTGTGTGTGCGCGCGCGTGCATGCATATACATGAGCACATCAATAATAATTTTTTAAAATACAAAAAAGTGTCCTAAGGTTCCATCTATAGACAAACCGATAGGGTTACATTGTAACAAAAGTAAGTCATGCAAGTATCAAACTGGCATCAGAAAGATGAACAACAAGTGTTTCTGGGTATTAGTTTTACTTGTTGGGCAAACTTGAATAAACACGGTAGCTAGTTTGGTCAGCTTGAAGAATTGCAATCTGGCTGCTGCTCGGCAAGAGAGTGATGCAGTGATCAATGTAGTGATCTAGCCTATTGGGAAAGGGAAAGGAAAGAAAAGAGAGAAAAAAGGAAAAGAATTGCTAACTCTACTGGGGATTGGGTGTGAGAGAGGGGTCCCAAGGCATGTTGCCTTTGGATCGAACCTAAAGCAACAACAATACTGAGAATATTTGTGATGTTTGAAATCATGTCAATGACAGCTTATGTTTACTCATCATGATGTTACGAATACTTTTTTATTATGTTAATGGCAATGTTTTTGTTGTTTGATAATGTTTAGATAATTTTCTATTTAACAATGTTTACGCAACATGATATCATAATGTTATGACAATTTTTGTGTTTGTGTCTACTCTTAATGTTTTGACAACTTGTGAAATCACTTGGGCTCTGCACTGCTTCCAATCATGATTAAATGATAAATAAAAAGAGAGGCCTAATTAGTAATTGATATCATTGGGTATGCCTAAGTTCACATACCAAAAGCATTAAATTAGGTTCAGACATGAAGGCAACGTGTATTTACCAATAAGGAAAGGCAGCAGACGCTTAAAATCGCACCTAGTAGCAACAATAATTGCTTGTGCTGCTTTTAATGCAACTATTGCCACAAGCTCTACATCTGATAGAACTGTATCTTGTGGAGCTTCAACATCAAAGTCCCTTCAAAATACTGCCAAAATAGGGCAGAACTTCAGACATATCAGGGCAGAATAGAATGCTAAACAAATGTTCAACAACAACCAGTAAAACTAGAGACAATTCTGGTCGGTACCATCTCCTCGCTTTGACAAGTTGTTTCCTCGTCACAAGAGGACAGAAACCCATGAAATGTAGGACATACTAAGAACCAGAGTTTGGAACTTTTAAGGCACTGCTACTGAGAGAGACGTTCTACAAGAATTTGAGGTCACATACTGTCTTCAGCTATCAAAACTCCGTTCACAAGGATGGGAAGCCTTATGACATTAAAGTTATCTGTAAAGTCAGGAAAAGACGACACCAGAACCCCATGTTTGGTCACCTACGGGATGAGATTTCAAAAAACAGGGGAAACAAGTACAGTGGGCTTCAACGGGGCATGAAACTGAGTTTAGCACCAAATTTGGTGACCAAAACAAACCATCATACTCACAAAACCAAAACCTTCACGAGACCAATTTGAAATCCTATCAGAAAGAGAGATTTTCAATTCTATTCAACACCATCTGTATACCTATTAATACACTAATAGACAAAAATACACATCTGCCACTGCTTGATGCAGGGTAATTCATTGCTCCAAGGGCCCTGTCTTTATACAGACAAGGGTTATAATGTTAGTGTATTAATATACAGAGGGTGTTGAATAGGCTTATGTGTAGGTGTGCAAAAAAAATGTTATGATCAATGAAATTGCTGGATTTGGTATTCTGAACTTGTTTTTCTTAGTTATCTTCAGTGAACTAACATTTAACTGTGTAATAGGGTTTCATAGATTTGTGTGAATTTTACAGAACAAAAGAAAATGTTATGAAAGGACCACTTTTTCCAATGTTCAGCAGAGTAGGGTTATGTGTAAGCTTGAATTTTTTTCCTTTTCAGGCTATTGAGGTCGCTGGATTTGGTGGTCTGAATTTGTTTTCTTGATTATTTGGAGTGAACTACCAGTCAATGTGTAACTGGTATTTACAGACAAGGTTCTAGCACAGGATTTGTGCATTTTGTTAGAAGTAATGCCCTTGCCTCCACCTCAAGCAGGGGCTTATTTAAGGTAGGCGCTCTTGGGGGAGTCAGGGACGTACTAGTTTTCAGGGTGTGGTGAACTACCACTGACTCTTTTCTCAGGCAATGCGAGTAACTCGATTCTTTGCAGGCCGTCCATAAAATCTCGATTCTCGCTCTGCTGTCCATCGGTATAGTTTGCAGCCTAGCACCTGTTGACAATTTGGCAGCTAGTGAGTTAGCCGTCCCTCTGGTGACGTCAAAACTCAGGACTTTTATATCCCACATGCAACTCCGTCAGTAGTTTTACAGCAGTAAATGAATTTGCTAAGTAACTACCTCAAGCAGGCGCTTATTTAAGGAAGGCGCTCAGGGACGTACTAGTTTTCAGTATGTAGTGAACCACCACTGACCATTTCTCAGGCAATCCCAGTAACTCGATTCTTTGCAGGCCGTCCGTAAAATCTCGATTCTCGCTCTGCTGTCCATCGGTATAGTTTGCAGCTTAGCACCTGTTGATAATTTGGCAGCTAGTGAGTTAGCCGTCCCTCCGGTGACGTCAAAACTCAGGACTTTTATATCCCACGTTTACTTTTTTGAAACACACCTCTTATCATCACGGCCAACCGACCAATTGCAAGGGGTCGATTTTTGACATGGGTAAATATGGCCTACCTACTACAGGTGATTGGTTTCCGACATGAAGAGATTTTGACATCTAGTTTGAGTTACCTTGACATCCTGTAAATTCTTCCTTTTTCTTATTCTTTTGTACATTTTCCAAATCTAGGGTGTGTTTATAAATAAAATTTTGCAGGGTTGCATCAGTTTTCTTCCTTTCCTAAGAACCTCTTCAAACTAGACTTCAGATTAGTCGCATGGTTTGTATGGTCTGGGAGTTTAATGTAATAACTTGAAATTGAAAAGAAAAAAGACAATTTTGTCACTCTTTCTTCTCTCCTGATCACCAAAATGGGATGGTCCCAGCACAGCTAATTTCGTGACACTATGTCATCATGCTTTGAAACAAATGCATTGATTCACCTCATCTGAGCCTTTGGACCTATTTCTCATAACATTTCCACAACTGAGCTTGGACTATTTCACAAAAAATGAAAAAATCGAGAACACAGTGAAAAAATTTCAAACAAAATCCCTCAAATATCAGCAGGCCAATCTAGTGAAGATCACATATGCAGGACAAAATTTCAAAATAAAAAATTTGTGCATTGCTCCCAGAGAGTTCACAATCTCACTTGTGTTGAAAAATCATATTTCTCCTTGACTTCTTGCCGTTGTCCTTCCCAAAACATGCAGACTACTTAGACTGAAACAAAAAAATGCCCACTGGTTCCTTCACTTCCACTTTACACATTCCCATCCAAAAATTCTTACTCACATGCCTTCTTCCAGAAATTACCAATTTCTTTTTGAAAACGGCAGTCTTAATTAGATCAGAGCATTCAAGTAACTTTTGGCCATTCACAAGGTGCCACTTAATAATATGGAAATTAAACCAAATGTTGTATTGGGCAAGTCCATGAGTATCAGAGGAGAGGGAGCCTCAAATAAAACAGACGGTTCAACTAAAAGAACATACACGACAGCATTCAGTGTTACACTATAGTGATGTTTCATATGCCAATATAATGCTTGCTGATACTGGTGTTTCATTTGAAATGCCCGAACTCTTCTAGGTGCCCTCCATCTACACTAAAATCATTGGAGTCGGTCTTTACTCTTTACCCTCTAAGTCTTAAATTCACACCCCTATTTTGAAGCATCAAATGGTAGTCGGGTAATTTGTGGCTAATAAAAAAATGGCATCATACTAGAGGAGTGGTTAGAAGTAATTTGTCCTGCCGTCGGTTCTACCATTGGGCAAGACTTTCGAAGTAATTTCTACTACTGTCGGTTCCAGAAGACTTTTCCTAATGTCAGTTCCACCCACCCATTGTGTTTTTAATGAATTCTGCAATGCACCAACTTGGTGATGATGATCCATAGGTATTAGGAAGATGCAGTGAAAGTGACCATCCATCATGCACAGATATAGCCAAATCTGGCTATGAGAAAATCTTTAATCATCCTTTTATATTTTTTGCTACTTATTGAAAAATCAAATACATAAATCTGGTGGCCACGGTATTTTTTTTTAAAAAAAAAATTTAGGGGGAGTTTTTGGGCCCAGCTTTTCTTTTGTGGCAAAATTTGACATTGGTGCAATTTTTTCCTTTCAAACTGGTGACAAATCACTAGCAATCCCATTGGCCTGGAAAAGAAAATCTTCAGGCCTACACATAACCAGAGTTTTTTAACCAGAGTTTTGTTTTGGGACGAATTTTGGCAACGTGGCATGGAAAAAACAGAAGGTCCTGAAGGTACAAAGGGTTTTTTGTATGGAAAAAATGGGCTCAAGTTGTCACATTATGAGGAAAATAAAATCTAAGGTCGCCATATTTAGAGAATAGCTTCCAACAAGTTGCCAAATTATAGGTGAAATCTTAAAGCTTTCTACTTCCTGTTCTGAC
>Ga0116229_10008739_pt1 | contig 15651 bp, 11 predicted proteins | sample S1TSphgellanicum_3_FD_87313 | JGI IMG/M metagenome (GOLD analysis project Ga0116229, IMG submission 87313) | Host-associated microbial communities from peat moss isolated from Minnesota, USA - S1T2_Fc - Sphagnum magellanicum MG | ecosystem: Host-associated > Plants > Peat moss > Unclassified...
AGAAGTAGTTCTTTCGCGAGAAGAGGCAGTCGGGAGTGATTTGGCAGTTGAGGGCGAGGGCCGCTTTGACCACCAGTTCCACCGCACGGGCATTCGGAACCGGCAGTGAGCCGGGAAGGCCAAGACATACTGGGCATGTCCGGGTGTTTGGCGCACCTCCGAATTCGTTCGCGCAGCCACAAAACATCTTGCTGTTTGTGAGCAGTTCGGCATGGCATTCCATCCCGACTACAACTTCGTAATTACTCATGATTTCTCCGCTATTTCGCTCATTGGCGACGGTGCCAGAACTAACTCTGGATTGCGACGCCACTGGCCTTGTTTAATTACCAATCGCAGCATCCAGAGCCCGGTTAAGGTACCGATAATCAAACAGACAATTCCGCCTTCCGGGCCAAACGTCCCGCCAGTCAGCAGTTGACTTCCCATCGTGTGCGCTCTATAAAATGTGGAAACGTCATTTGTGCCAGAGACGCTTGCTCCGTAAAATGGCCCTTCAAAGAAGTTCCATGCCCAATGAATTCCGATCCCCAGCCATAGGGATCTGGTTAGCATGAACGCAGCCGTCAGCAGTATGCCTGCCTCGAATCCGATAAATATCGCCGACCTGAGATGATGCGCAAAACTCACTCCTGGCACGGTGTCTACCAGATGCGCCAGACCAAACAAGAGAGATGTTGTCGTCAGTGCCACGAACGAACCCCACTTGTCCTCTAGTGTTACAAAGATAAATCCTCGAAATACCGTCTCTTCAAAAATCGCAACGAATAGGTAAAGCACAGCAGGCGACAGCACAGAAAAAGACGGATTGACGTTTTCGATTTGGTAGTGCCCGGTCAACCGGAGAACGTTGATCACCGCGCTCATGATTGCAAGGCCAATTCCGGCCCCAATAGCAGTCTGCGAGACAATCCCGCGCCATCGAAATCCGTAGCTCGCCAGCGGCAAATGTCCTGGTGTCCTTTGCATTAAAAAGACAGCGAGGACCGCAGATACAGCAAACAAGCCTTCTAGGAGGCTGTTTGACAGTCCAGGTCGATCGGTTAACAGATGCGTTCGATAAACAATAAAGATATAAGGAATTGCGACAAGCGACAACATGAGAGCAAAGAACACCAGTATCTTTACTTCGGGCCTTTGTTTTATCTTTTCGTCAATCGTCACCAATTTCCTGTACGGCATGACTACAGCTTTGGCTTGCTCTTATGCCAGTCGGTTGACTGCTCGTACGCATATGCGACATGGTAGAGAGTCTCCTCTTTGAAAGAGGGAGCGATCACTTGGAGTCCAATTGGCAGACCGTCAGAAAAGCCGCAAGGTACGGAGATTGCCGGCAAGCCCGCCATATTGATCGGTATTGTCAAAATATCCGACAGCTTCATTGCCAGCGGATCGTCACTCTTCTCACCCACGGCGAAGGCCGTAGTTGGAGCGGTCGGAGTAATCAGCGCATCGTACTTGGTAAAGGCGGCATCGAATTCACGGCGAATTAACGTGCGCACTTGCTGCGCCTTAAGATAAAAAGCATCGTAGTAGCCGGCGCTGAGTGCGTACGTTCCGATCATGATTCGCTGCTTCACTTCTGGTCCAAATCCCTCTTCTCGGGTTTTGTTGAAGAGTTCGAGCGGAGTCATTGCCCGCGCAGTTCGGTGGCCAAACCGTACTCCATCGTAACGTGCGAGATTGGAAGATGCTTCGGCGGGAGCGATGATATAGTAACAAGCAAGCGCATATTCGGTCGTCGGCAGACTAGTCTCCTCGATTAAAGCGCCCAGCGATTCAAGCTGATTTATTGCCGCATCGAGTGCGGATTTCACCTCTGCAGAGACTCCTTCTGCGAAATACTCCTTGGGGACGCCAAGTCGCAGCCCTTTGACATCCGTTTTTAATGCCTTCGTGAAGTCCGGGACGGGCTCGGTGGATGACGTACTATCGAGTGGATCGTGGCCTGAGAGATGATTGAGCAAAAGAGCGTTGTCGTAGACATCCTTGGTGACCGGTCCGATTTGATCGAGCGATGAAGCGAAGGCAATTAGGCCATATCGCGAAACTCTGCCGTAGGTCGGTTTCATCCCCACTACGCCGCAGAACGATGCTGGCTGACGGATACTGCCACCGGTGTCAGACCCGAGAGACCAGATTGCTTCACTTGCGGCGACAGAGGCAGTGCTCCCTCCGGATGATCCTCCCGGCACGTGGGCGGTATTCCAGGGATTTCGCGTGGTGAAAAATGCGCTATTCTCGGTGCTCGAGCCCATCGCAAACTCGTCAAGGTTGGCCTTACCGACCGTTACCGCGCCATCCTCGTTTAACTTCTTGACGACAGTTGCGTCGTACGGAGGTTTGTAGCCGCGCAAGATCTTGCTGGAGCATGTGGTCTCAATACCGATTGTCGATAGGTTGTCCTTTAGCGCGATTGGAATTCCGGCAACCGGACTTAAAGTGCCACCGTCCTTAACCGATGCATCAACTGCATCTGCTTGTGCGAGCGCAGAGTCAGCAAGAACAGTAACGTACGAATGAACTTCTCCATCGACTAAGTCAATTCGCTGAAGGACGCTTTCTGTTAGCTCCCTGGCGCTGATTTCCCGGCTAGCGATCTTTGCCCCGGCTTCTCGCGCGGTCAACTCATACAGTTCCAAAAAAATACCCCGCAGTTACAAATAGGTGTCCGATATTATACTTCCCAAGGGATCAATTTGCGGTAGCATGCAGTCGATAGCTCCCGTTGCAACAACGGTTATTCCGGCAGGTCGTTTAAATCGCGCTTAATATGGGCGTAGAGTTCGTCGCTAAAGGGATAGATTTTGGTGTCTGCCGGGAGGACGTTCGTCTTTCGAAAGTCAACCGGGGTGAGTATTAGCTTAATCTGCGGCGCTCCGACCTCTGCGCCGAGGATAAACAGATCTTCAATCGCTTCGTTGCCCATCGCTAGACAACCTGCCGATCTGTCAGAACCGTGAATCATAATATCACCGCCAAGATCAGTTCGCCCTTCGATCTTCGCTTGCTCAAGATCGAACTTGTTTGGATACTCAACACGAAGCGCCAGGTGATAGGCGCTATTTGGGTTGAGCTTTTCGATGCCGTAGACACCCTCGGGTACTTGACGGTCTCCTTCATGCACCTTTGGGCCGGCCGTTCCGCTGGCAGCGAGTATTGGGAAAGTTCTGATCAACTTAAACGACCCGCCGGACGATGCGTAGACTTGGAGCAGTTTTTCCTCTTTGATTCCGACAAGCACGAGCGCAGTTGGGGGATAGGGGAGTCCCGCCTCTTGGAAGTAGGGCCGAAGGCGCCGTTCGACAATGGCGTGGTACTCCTCGTAGCGATCTTCGATCGTGTGAAGTCCTTGCCGGCGAAGCGACTGCTCGGCGATACGTTCGTTCATTGTGATTGGACGAGCATTGCAGGATATCGCGGAGGCGAGCACAAAGACGATGCTGACGATAACTGTCCAGCCTACTCCCACTCGATAGTCGAAGGCGGCTTGCTGGTGATGTCGTAGACCACTCGATTGATACCAGGAACCTCGTTGACAATCCGGTTGGAAATCCGTTCCAATACTTCGTACGGGAGCCTTGCCCATTCTGCCGTCATTGCATCTTCACTGGTTACCGCTCGAATTACGATTGGATAGGCATAGGTGCGCTGATCGCCCATGACGCCAACACTGCTGGTCCCCGGTGTGAGGACGGCGAACGATTGCCATACTTTTCGGTAAAGACCAGCCCGCTTAATCTCGTCGATAATGATCCAGTCTGCCGATCGCAGCATATCGAGCCGCTCTTTGGTCACTTCGCCGGTAATGCGAATCGCCAGTCCTGGACCTGGAAATGGCTGACGCCAAACCAGATCTGTTGGCACACCGAGCTCTTCCGAAACTGCCCGAACCTCGTCCTTAAACAGAAACTTCATCGGCTCCAGGAGCTTGAAGTTCATATCTTCCGGCAAACCGCCAACATTGTGATGAGTTTTGATCTTTGCGGCGTTTTTGGTCCCGCTTTCAATGACGTCGGGATAGAGCGTCCCTTGTGCCAGAAACTCCGCGTCTTTCAGCTTGATCGCTTCTTCTTCGAAGACACGGACAAATTCTTCGCCGATGATTTTACGTTTGCGCTCTGGGTCGGTGACTCCGGCCAATCTCTTCAGGAAGCGGTCTTCGGCATCGACATAGACCAGCTTGATGTTAAAGGCTGCGGCAAAGCGCTTCTGCACATCGTCCTCTTCGCCCTTGCGCAAAAGGCCGTGGTTGACGAAAATGCAGGTAAGCTGGTCGCCAATTGCTTTGCTGACGAGGGCGGCGACAGCGGTACTGTCGATACCGCCGCTTAGCCCGCAGACAACATGCTTGTCGCCCACCTGTTCCCGAATTAATTGAATCTGTGCGTTGATAAACGAGCCCATGGTCCACTGGCCTGTAGCTCCGCAGATCTTCTCGACAAAGTTTCGGATGATCTCGGTGCCCCACGGCGTATGTACTACTTCCGGATGGAACTGGACGGCGTAGAACTTTCGCTTGATATCGCCCATGGCCGCAACCGGGCAGTTGTCGGTGCTGGCTAGAACTGTAAACCCGGGAGGTGGACTTTCGACCGTGTCTCCGTGGCTCATCCAGCAGACGAGCTCTGGGTTGAGGTCGGCAAAGAGGAGATTTTCGGTAGTTACTTCCAGCCGAGTTTTGCCGAACTCTTTCCTAGTGGCACCAGCGACATCGGCTCCGAGATCTTGGGCCATGGTCTGCATACCGTAGCAGATTCCGAGAATTGGCAAACCGAGTTCATAGACGCCTTTATCGATGTGCGGCGCACCTGGCTCATAGACACTCGCTGGGCCGCCGCTAAAGACCAGCGCTAACGGCTTTCGCTCAATGATCTTTTCGATCGGCGTGTCGTACGGAATGACTTCGCAATAGACGTGACATTCGCGGATTCGGCGGGCGATGAGCTGTGTGTATTGGGCTCCGAAGTCGAGGATGATAACGATTTCGGAAGGTGTCGCTGTGATCGGCATTGATTAACGTCCCTGCCCGACGCCCTGAGCACGTTGGGCAGATTTTCCTTCGGTTTGGATCGAGGGGGCAATAATGAGTTCGGCCTGCTGCATTTCGCGGATGTTTTTTGCGCCGCAAGACGACATGGCCAGCTTCAGCGCTCCTACCAAGTTCATCGTCCCATCGTCCTTAAGTGCAGGGCCGAGGAGAATCTCTCGAAGCGTTCCGACGACGCTTGTTTTGATTCGGGTTCCGCGTGGAAGATCGGCACTTGATGTGGCCATGCCCCAGGAGTAGCCGGGTGCTGGCGCTTCGGCCGAAGCGGCAATTGACGAACCCAGCATGAGGGCATCGCTTCCTGCGGCTATTGCCTTGCTGATATCGCCGCCGTTGCGCATACCGCCGTCGGTAATGATCGGTACGTATCTCCCGGTGCGTTTGTAAAAATCGTCACGCGCAGCCGCGCAGTCAGCGGTAGCTGTGATTTGTGGAACTCCAAGCCCGAGTACTCTGCGGGTAGTACAGATCGCGCCTGGTCCGACCCCGACAAGCACTGCAGAGGCTCCGGCCTCCATCAGCTCTGTACAGGCCGCGTAGGATGCGCAGTTGCCAAGAATGACCGGCAATGGCGAGCTCTTACAGAAGTCGGCGATGTTGACGGGCAGGATGTGTGTGGAGTAATGCTGCACTGTGGTAACTGTGCTCGCAACGACGTAGATGTCGGCACCAGCTTCGACAGCAATTTGGGCGAACGATGGGGCGTTTGCGGGGGTCGAGGCCACCGCAGCGATGCCGCCAAGCTCCTTGATTTCTCGCACACGTTTATCGATTAATTCTGGCTTTACTGGCTCCGTGTAGAGCTTTTGAATAAACGAAATGATATCGTCAGCAGGGGCGTCGGCAATCTCCTGCAGCACCGCATCAGCGTCGGCATATCTCGTCTGCAGACCATCAAGATTTAATACAGCAAAGCCGCCGAGCTTTGTCATCTCGGCGGCCACTTTCGGGCTCACGGCTGCATCCAGCGCAGCAGCGATTATGGGGATTGTGAATTTGTGATTTCCAATTAGCCAGCTTGTATCCACATCACGCGGGTCAACGGAAAGAGTTGAAGGCACCAATGCTACATCGTCGAATCCGTAAGTCTGTCGCGCTCTCTTATTGCCCCCTAAAACGATTGAACTGTCCACATAACCCCTCCAAACTTTCGCGATATTCTACCTGTCGCGACACCACTGTGTCAACGGCCATCGCGCTTTGGACAGGTCGGCAGGGGTTGCGTCAGATGCCCTGAACTGTTGCATAAGTCTTTGAGGTAAAATCCGGCTATCCTCTTGTATTGGAATAAACATGCACAGTTCTCCCCGGAAATTCTTCTGTTTTTTGTTCGTTTTCACGCTGTCTGTCTTGCTCACGGCAACCAATCAAAAACTCTCTTTCGCGACACCAGGTATACATGAAGTGGGAGTTGCGGACGACATTCCCGCCGATATCAAGTCCTTTCTGGGAGACCCAGTCTTCTCTGGCAGCATTTCGGGATTAATGATCGTCGACACAAAAGACGGCAGCGTTTTCTGTGCCAAAAACGAAAATACGCGGCTTATTCCGGCGTCCAATCGAAAGCTCTTCACTTCTGCTGCCGCACTAGAAATTCTTGGCGACAACTACACCATTCCGACGTTTATTTATGCTGATGCCAATCCGAACGCTTCGGGAGTCATCGTCGGCAACCTTTACATTAAGGGCGAGGGTGATGCACTGCTTTCAACTGACGATCTTAGCAAGTTTGTCGCGCACCTCAAATCCTTGGGAGTTAAAGAGATTTCAGGCAATGTCGTTGGCGATAGCTCGTATTTTACCGATGGCCCTTATCCGGACGGATGGTCGGTTGACTACTTGACCGACGACTATGCCCCGCAGATATCGGCGCTTGAGCTCAACGAAGGGGTAATTGGGGTGACCGTTACACCGGGTGCTGCCTCGTCCGAAACACCGTCCGTTGTTCTTTCTCCTGCCACAGACTATATTCCGGTGGTGAACACAAGCACAACAGTCGGGGCCGACGGCACAACAAACGTGGATATTGAGCGGCCTTACAACAAGAACGAAGTAGATGTCTCCGGAACGGTGAAGGCGGGCGATGTCGTTCCTTCCACTAACGTCACGGTAGACAATCCTGCGCTTTACTGCACAACCGTTCTAGCGCAGTATCTCTCGGCAGCCGGGATCAAGGTCGATGGGAAGGCAATTCTCGGTACTACACCGACAACTGCTTCAAAGCTGGATGAGCACGATTCGGTGCCGATGAGCGATTACATCCGGCTGATGAACAAGCCGAGCGATAATCTTCAGGCAGAGTGCCTGGTACGGATTCTTGGTGCAGTAAAAGGAGCTGGCGGGTCGTTCGAGGCAGGAAGCGTCGTTGAGAATGCGTTCTACGCCACCTGCGGAATCAATCCCGACGAGTTAATCTTCGCAGATGGTTCGGGGGTGACAAGACTAGACCAAGTTTCCGCAAAAGCCGTGGTCAAGCTTCTGGTAGCAATGGCAGCGAAGCCGGATTTTCAGGCTTACTACAGCTCGCTCCCAATCGCTGGAGTGGACGGCACGCTAAAGCACCGGATGGTAGGAACGCTGGCCGCAGGAAATGTTCACGCGAAGACCGGAACTGTACGGTACTGCCATACTCTCTCTGGCTATGTCACCGACAAAGCTGGCCATTTACTGGCATTTTCAATTCTCAACAACAACTTTATCTGCACTGACGACCAGGTCAACCAGATCCAAGACAAGATTATGAACAAGCTCGTGCTGGCTAAGTAGACTGGTTGTCAATTCTGAGAGTTTGGAGACCAGATGCCGATGATCTCGGCTTTGCCGAATTCGGCCTCGTTCCAGTCTCCCTTAATGCTTAGCGCGACTAATCCGCAAGTTGGCAGCCCAATCTGACGACCAGCAAGATCGGAACACAGTTCTTCGAAACCTGGGTTGTGCCCGACAATGACTACCGTATGGGCGTTATCTGGCAAATGGTGAACAATGTGGAGAAGGGTGTTGACAGTTGCTTCGTAGATTTCCGGTTTAAAATCGATGGCTCCAGCGTAGTGAAACTCGTCAGAAGCAATTCGCGCCGTCTGTGATGCGCGGGTTGCATCGGATGCGACGACGAGATCCACCGATTTAAACTCGCCCTCGATGAGCTTTCCCACCGTGCTTGCGTCGTGAATGCCCCGATTGGTCAGTTCCCGCAGTTTGTCGCCATCTTGACTAAATCCCTCTGCCTTGCCATGCCGGAGCAGGAGCAGCGTTCGTTTGGCCATACCCTAACCTTCGATCACCGAAGCTTCGTCCCGCAACTTGTTCACTGCCTGCTGCATATCGACTAGTTTTCGGTAGTGTCCTTCGGGAAGTGCGAGCAACTCGTCATGTGTTCCGACTTCGACGATTTTGCCCTTTTCTATGACTACCAAGCGATCCGCATCACGAAGTGTCGAGAGCCGGTGGGCGATAGCAAACGTCGTTCGTCCCTTCACAAGCCTTGTAATGGCCTCTTGAATCTGCTTTTCCGTTTCGGTATCGACACTCGCAGTTGCCTCGTCCAGAATAAGTATCCGTGGATCGTGCAGGATTGCTCTTGCAATAGAGATTCTCTGCCTCTCACCACCGGAAACACGAGCGCCGCGTTCACCCACCCAGGTGTCATAGCCATCCGGAAGGCGAACGATAAAGTCGTGTGCGTTTGCCGCTCTCGCGGCACGCATAATCTCTTCCATTGTTGCGCTTTGCTTGGCGTAGGCGATATTGTCGCGGATCGTGCCGGGGAAGAGAAACGGTTCTTGCAAAACGACTCCCACCTGATGCCGCAGATCGTTCATTGAAATCTTCCGAATATCGACGCCGTCAATCAGGATGCTGCCTTCGGTTACGTCATAGAACCTGGACAACAAGTTGATCATGGTCGATTTACCCGCGCCGGAGTGGCCAACGAGGCCAATCATCTCGCCAGGCTGAACAACGAGGTTGATGTCGTCTAGGATCAGTCGATTTTTGTCGTACGAGAATCTTACATGCGACAGTTCGACCTTTCCTTCAATGTAAGGCATTGCCAGCGCGTTCTGGTCGTCGGCGACTTCGATATCGGTATCGAGCACTTCAAAGACACGCTCGGCGGACGCCGTTGAGCGAGAGACCCAGTCGGCAATTCTGGTCATGCCCTGAATCGGTCCCATGAGCATTCCAAGATAGACAAGAAAGAGCTGCAAGGTACCAAGAGTCATGCCATGAATAGCGTCGTTCCCGTGGTTTCGATAGACATCATAACCGCCGAGAAAGTTGATAATGAACGTGCCAGACATCGCCACGACGCCAAGTACCGGAAACACGGTCTGCATCGTCCGCTCAACGTTTAGTTCTGCTTCAAAGAGTGCCGTCGACTTTTGTGAAAACCGTTTTGTCTCGTTCGCTTCTTGAGCAAACGCTTTGACGACTCGCATTCCGCTTAGCACGGTGTTGATGAGGCCGCCGAGGCTCGATCTCAGGTGATAAAACCGGTGCATCCGCTTGCGCAGCATGGTCCAAAGACGCCGCGTTAGGTAAATCGTAAGCGGCAATGGCAGGAGTGACAGCAGGGTCAGTTGCCAGTTGTAACGCAGCATGACGACGAAGATGCCGATGATCGTCAAGGAGTTGACAAAAAAGTACTGAACCCCGTCGACTAGAAAGTTGCGAAGTTCGTTTACATCTTGTGTCACTCGCGCAGAGATGGAACCTGCTTGACGTTTGTCGTAGTAACTTAGCGATAGTTCCTGCAGCTTCGCGTACAGTTCAGTTCGCATGGCGAATACGAGATGAGTAGTGAGCCAAGCCGCAGTTCGTCCCCGAAGAATGGTAATCCACAGACCGAGTAGCGCGAGAGTTATGGAAAACAGAACGATCCAGGTGATCCACTCCGGATGGCGGTGCGGAACCAATACTTGGTCGGTCAGGACTTTGGTGGTATAGACCGGTGCCATTAAAGAGAGGACTGTTCCGACAAACGAGAGCACCACCATCCATAATGCCTGAAGGCGATAGGGGAGGCCGTAGTTAACCAACCGAAGCAGTGTGGCGCGTTTGTCGATACAGGCATTGCAGACCCGCGAATCCTCAGGCAGCGGCAGTCCGCACTTAGGGCAAACCCTCTCCTCGGCCGCTTGCAGAAGTGACTCGGAGGGTGTTTCTCCGGCGATGTAAGCTTCGACTAGCCGAACGGCGGCGGTTACTCTTCCGGCAGCAGTTGGAGTAAAGTGTCCAGCCTCAAGTATCCGTCCATCAAGCAGAGCGAGTTTCAGTGCACCGGCACCGACATATGTTTCTATTGACGCTCGCACTATATCCGCCATCGGAATCGAAAGAATGACGGTTCCGGCCTGATCGGAAACTTGGAGCCGGTCTTTCGAAACGGTTAACTGTCGTTCGGCAAACTGGCGATTTTCGTCGAGGTCAAGCCGAAAGACGACCGAAGACTGAATGTCATCGATCTCGGTTGCGCTGGGCGGTTTAGATGCTTTATTTGGAGTGAAAAAAAGGGTCATTCAAGTATGTGTCTAACTCAGAACAATCGACCGGGCGGTTCAGTTTCTGGCGGGCGAATCGTGGTCCTCGCGGCTGTAGCGGTTCGCGGTAGGTTTTCGCCAGTTTTCGGGGAGAATTCTTTCTAATGTGTCGTCAACCGTAATGATTCCGACAAGCACGTGATCGTCATCAACTACCGGCAGCGCGAGAAGTTTGTACCGCTCAAAAGTGTGAGCCACTTCCTGCAGCGATGCTTCAACATGAACCGATCGAACATTCGTTATGAGGAAGTCTTTGATCTGTGTTTCTGGCTGAGCCACGATGAGGTCTCGGAGCGAAATCACTCCGCGCAGCCTCTCATCAGGATCCAGCACATAGATGTAGTAGATGGTTTCTGCATTGGGCGCAAGATTACGCAAATAGTCTATCGTTTGTGTTGCCGTTAGAACCTCTGGAAGAGCGACAAACTCGTTGGTCATCAGGCCTCCGGCAGTCTCATCACCGTATGGCAGCAGCTCTTCGACATCCTCCCGATCCTCTTCCTCCATGTGGTCGAGCAGTTCCTCTCGTCGGGCTTTGTCGAGATCCCCCAGTACATCGGCCGCTTCGTCGGCCGGCATCTCTTCAAGGATATCTGCGGCACGTTCCTCGTCCATTGTTCTGAGGGCATCGACCTGGACATCTTCCTCTGCTTCCGCAAGTGCGTCGGCAGCGGTTTCCACATCGAGCTGCTGCAAAACTTCGTTGCGATCGGCCGCAGTCATTTGATTGAGAATGTGACCGATGTCCGCTGGGTGCAGGGCCGCGAGCTTTTCGTGGCTTACCTTCAGCTTGATCGGTTCACCGGCATTGTGTGTCGGCAGCGATTCGACATCGTTCCAAGGGATAAAGTGATGGCTTGAGATATTGAGACGAAGAAGTTTGCTGGTAAAGTCGAGCGCGAACTCGAGGCCGAGGCGCCTAAGAAGGCTTCGGGGCCCTGTATCAACTCCGACGACTCCTAAAGATACTCCGCTGTAGAGCGGAGCAAGCCGTATATCGTTCACGCGAACCACTCTAAAGTCGTGAACATCAACAATCTGTTTGTCGAGGACATCGCGTACTAACGAGAAATCGCTGGGCTGCGGCATGTAGAGATTCACATCACTGAGCCTGGTCTGCAAAGCAAAATGACGATGTTCGGGATCTGCCTTCAGCACGGAATAGGGAATGAAGAGAGCTCCGTCCTCGGTCTTGACATGGAACGCCGAGACGAGTGGAACAGGCTGTGACGGAGTGACGACCGCTTCGGATATCGTTCCAATGCGTTCTCCGTCAGGGTCTAGGATCGGTTTGCCGAGAAGTTGTGAAAGATACTCCATAAATGGATTGCTAAAGTATACCTGGTATTCTAACTGCCTGCAGAGTTGGCGCTGTGTTGCACTGACACCTGAATCTTTTGAACTTTGGCGCATGTTGACACTGATGTTCGTGCATGTTACAGTATCATGAATAAACGATATCGCGAAACTTTGTAGTAACCGGGACAGTTCCATTGCTGGGTCTTCATTTTTTTGATCACGATCAAACACAAAGTGGCGGGTTAGCGAACGTGTTCTGTAGTATTAGGAGGCTCGCGGGTGAGTAATGTCTTGGATGCTCAATCGGTAGCACAACAGGGTGCTGCGGTGATTGACGAAGTTGAAACGGTTGTTATTGGCAAACGTGAGGCGGTTGAGCTCGCGGTCATCGCCTTGCTTTCAGCCGGACACGTACTAATCGAGGATATCCCCGGTGTTGGAAAGACAACTCTGGCTAAGACGCTGGCAAAAGCGCTCGGCTGCTCGGTAAAACGAGTTCAGTTTACTCCCGATCTCCTCCCTGCCGACATTACGGGAACGTCAATATTCAATCAGCGTACCAGTACTTTCGAGTTCCGTGAGGGTCCGGTGTTCGCGAATATCGTGCTGGCGGACGAGATCAACCGCGCCACTCCGAAGACACAGTCTTCACTCCTCGAATGCATGGAAGAAGGGCAGGTGACAGCCGATGGCACGACTTACCAGCTTCCGCAGCCATTTATGGTAATTGCCACTCAAAACAATATTGAAGCGCAGGGAACGTACCCGCTGCCCGAAGCCCAGCTCGATCGGTTTATGATACAGATCCGTGTTGGATATCCTGGCAAGGCAGATGAAGCACGAATTCTCACCCAGCGTGGCAAAAATGAAGCGCTCGACAGTGTAAAATCCATCCTCGACTCCGACCAGATTCAAGTTCTGCAAGAGCAGGTAAGAGATGTCTATGTGGACAGCATTCTACGAGACTATGTGGTCGATCTCAGCATCGCCACTCGGCAGCACCCACTGGTTCTACTTGGTGCGAGTCCGCGTGCATCACTCGCCCTTTTGCGCGGGGGTCAAGCTTACGCTGCTCTGCAAGGAAGAACCTATCTTTTACCCGACGATATTAAACGGATGGCAATTCCGGTGTTGGCGCATCGACTTATTCTTAAGCCGGATGCGAAATATAAGGGTACCAATGCCGTCTCGGTGGTGGATGACTGCCTGCTTTCAACAACGGTACCGATTCTCGAATGATTGGGCAAAATGAGTCCTGACAGCCGGTTAAAACGCCTCGCTTTTGGCTTTGCCTCACTGTTTCTGTTGATTGTTGGAGCTCTTCTCGGAGTTACCCAGCTCTATCTTATGGCCGTTTCGGTCAGTCTGGTCCCTCTGGCATTTTGGCTTTTCGGATATGTACTACTAAACGGACTAATCTGCGAGCGAGCAATGCCGAGCTCCTGCGAGAAGGGCGAAAGAGTGCGGGTCGAGCTTCTTTTGACCAATTCAACGTCATTCTCGAAGTTCTTTATCAGGGCCAGCGACCAACTTCCACGATGGGTAAAATTTGATGGTTTCGATGATGAGAGCGGCACCGTTCTCCTCAGCCTGAGGCCCGGCGAACAAGCCAAGCTCGCCTATTATATCCGCCCCTATCGACGAGGTCGGCAGGCTATTGGCCCGACCAAGGTGAGCAATCCAGACCTGCTTGGGCTATCGAACTACTCGAGAAAGATAGGAGATACGCAGGATCTCCTTGTCTACCCGGAAGTCACTCCCGTTGCAGTCCAGTTTTTTAATGGCGGAGCTGCACATGGCTGGATGGATCAGGAAAACGCAGCAACGAGTGGAACCGGTACCGACTTTCAGGGCGTACGGGAATATCAAACGGGTGACGATCTTCGGCGAGTTAACTGGAAGACGACTGCGCGAACAGGGACGCTAGCAGTCACTGAATTCTCGCTCGGATATGTCAATGATCTGGCCATTCTGCTCGATTTGGCACCTGAAAGCTATGGTGATGTCAAAGGAAACGCTGGGCAGGCATTTGAAACTGCAGTGGAAATAGTTGCATCACTAGCAATCGCCGGATTGAAACAAGGCAGCGCCGTTCGAATAGTGACGAACGGGGATCTGACAGCACTTGATCAACACATGCGCGGTGTACCAAGTTGTTTTCTCGTCCTCTCTGAGCTCGCATCGGTAGCCCAATCGGCGAACGAGCCTATCAGCAATGTGGTTGATAGGTTAACCTTCTCCAAGGACCAAGGACAACTAGTCATTGTTGTCTCAGGGTCAGGAGGGTTTACACAGGATCTGACACAATCGCTACAAAGCTTGAGAAAATCTCCGGCAGGGCAAAATCCGTTGGTATTTAACATCGACTATGCCGATTTCCAAAAACAGTCGACGGGTCGCATTCAACCACGGCATCCTTCTGTTTGTCGACCGGCGGTGGTCGTAGAGAGCAGTGTCGGGCAATCAATTATAATTCGCTCGGATACGAATCTTGCTGAGTTGTTTTCGAAATCAATTTGATGTCCACTCAAGATAAAACAATCGATCAAGACGAGGTTTCAAGCCAAGAAGATACTATCAGCATTCCTCTCTATGTTACCGGTCTGATCGTGAGCATTCTTGGCATTCTGGCCGTCAACTCTGCACTTTCCGACACACAATTTGGGTCGACAACCCTGTCGTTGACAATCCTCGGGTTTATCTTCTCTATTGGCTGTCGCTGGCTGCAAATTAATCCAAGGATAGTCGAGGGGATGGTTCTCGCGGTCTGCCTCTACTTTGGCTATCGATTTTTTGAGCACACAATCAGTCCATCCCTGTTCATTCCACCCTATGTTTCGCAAGGGGATCTCATCATGGCGATTGCCCTCGGGTGGCTGACAGTCGTTCGCTCGTGGATTTTGACCAACGACGATTCGGTCGTATTTACGTCGGTGACATCCATTGCAATGATAGGTTTAGTGGGTGCGTCTGATCTTAACGGCGAACTTCTTGGCTACTTTTTTGCCTACGTGATCTGCACAACGTTTATGCTGATGCACCAGAACTACCTGACGCAAAGATCGTGGAGCATTGCCGGACTAAAGCCTGGCGCAGAAACGGGCATTGTAACGCAGCAGGCTTTGATTGCCATGGTTTCTGCGGTCGTTGTAGTCTTGGTTTCGAGCGTCTGCGTTGTGCCGGTTCGCGTTGTTGGAACCCATCTTTCACTTGCGAGTGCGCTGAGGAATCTCGTTGATTCCCAACACATTGCGGGAGGAAGTGTAAGCTCTACAGCGACGGACGTTTCTCTGAGTGACGACTCCACATTTCAAATTGGCATTGGAGATGGTTCGTCGTCGTCTGATCAGACGGTTCTCACTGCTGCGCCAAGCGATCACTTGCCGCATTACTATATTGGGCGAACCTACGATACCTACGACGGGAATGAGTGGACAAGCTCGCTTGATGATGATTTCGTCAATCTGCAGCCAACTTTCGACGATGGCGACGTACCGGCGGTGACAACATTCCCGCTGCGATTGCAGGGCGAACAGGGAAGCGATGAGAGCGAGCCGCTGCTAGATTCTAACGGTGAACCACTAGTGAATGAACACGTCGCTTCACACCAATTTGTTACTAAATTTACAGTGGTTGGCAGCAGTACGCAAAACTTGTATGTCCCTGACCGGACTTCCAGCATTATCTTGATGGACGATTCGACGTACCGTATTGCACAGCATGCAGATGACAACTTTGGCTTGAATCAAATCGCAATCGACGGAT
>Ga0116229_10008740_pt1 | contig 15651 bp, 3 predicted proteins | sample S1TSphgellanicum_3_FD_87313 | JGI IMG/M metagenome (GOLD analysis project Ga0116229, IMG submission 87313) | Host-associated microbial communities from peat moss isolated from Minnesota, USA - S1T2_Fc - Sphagnum magellanicum MG | ecosystem: Host-associated > Plants > Peat moss > Unclassified...
AAAAAAAAAAAAAGAAAAAAAAAAAAAAACAAAAAACAAAAACAAAAAATCAAAAAAAAAAAAACAAAAAAAAAGGAAAGGGAAAATACCTAACAAAAAAGAAAAAAAAAAAAAAAAAATCCCGTTCCACAGCAGCTGCTGCAACAACAATACCAAAGCTGCAGAATTTTTCGCAAAACTCCTTCTTCAAACCCAAACCACACTGCGAGAGAGAAGAGACGCCACCACCACCACCACCACCACGACGACGCCGCTCACGCAGCACTCACGCGCACCAGATAAACACCCGCAAGGAAAAACGAACGAACGAACGAGCGAACGAACGAACAATCTCTCTCGCGCTTTGAACCCGAAACGCTCTCCGTCCATTTGCTACGATTATTGGCACAGCACGCTCTCCTCATGGATGAATAGTGGATGATTCTGGGAGAATGGAAAACTGTGGGGCCATCTTTTAAGGGAGGCGCCTCAAAAAATGACTAGATGCATTTCTTCACTTTTAATAATCATAAAAATAAAAAAGATATCGATACGCATGCTCTCCATGTTCGGTGGGTGCCAAGCAAAAGAAGCCTAATTCCAGTGATGAGTAGTTGGAAACTGGTATATGGGGGGGGGAACCTCTTTTTTTTTTCTTTTTTTTTTTTTTTTGAAGTCTAATTTCAGTGGATGGGTACTAACTACTGTAGGACCTTGGCCATTTCAACAAACAACACATGTCCGTCTCATAATTAATTAATTAATTTTTGAAATTTTCATTTAAACAAATGAAATATTCCTAAATTTTTCACTATTATCCTTCAACAACAAATTTTTATTTTTTTTGATTTGGAAGAAATTATTTTGTGAAAATTTCAACATTTCTGAAAGTAATATAATTAGTGTCGAATTGGCCAAGGTTACTAAGGTAATCGGAATTGGTATAGGAGGGAATTTGTTTTTTAAGCTTTCCTATAATGGTCCATGGCCCATTCTAAAGACAATTTCAGAAATAACTATCTCATTTTCAATCTTAATTATTTCTTTTTTTCTTAATAACTACTTTTTTTAATTAACTTTCTTAATAATTACCTTTCACCTTTTTTATATAACTATCTCCATTTTATAATTATTTCACCTTTTTTTTCCCTTATCCACCAACATGAATATGAGAAAAGAAATAAACGTGTGTCTATTCATGTCCATGAAATGTACATTAATGTAATTTAAATTTGACACTAACATAAATAATAATACTTGAGCTACCTAAGTTGTAACCACTCACATTTCCTACATGTTTACTTAACATACTTACCCACTTACCTAGTGGTTTAAGGGGGGAAGTAAGAAGGTTTACAATATTTGCTACCATGGTGGAAAGCTTGGGAGCTTGGTTGTGGTTCATTCGCAACTGAATCATAATAAGTTTCAATGGATGGTGCAATGGTGGGTGCTAAGAGTTTCTCAAATGCGGGGGACATTAAGACCCTTAGCAATGGCGAAAAATAAAAATGATGAAGCAAAATAATAGTTGAAATCGCACCTCATTGTTGTGCTTGCAAATTAAAAATGAATAAAAGCTTTGGCAAAAATTAGGATTCTGACCAAGTCCAATATGCAATTGATGAAAAGGTCTTGATGTTTCGTAATTATGACATCATTGCATGCAAAAGACATCATTGAACATTATCAAAACATCTACGATAGTCAATGACCTTGCGTAGTCATAATCGAAAGCAGAAAAGAGTAAAAAAATTGTTTCAAAAGAACAGCAACAACTATGTTGCTTGTTTCTCCATGTATTGGAAGACCTAATGATAGGGAAGAAGTAAAAGTTTGCAACAATTTAGTACATGGTGCAAAATCACTTCAATGAATTGCATCTTGTTGATTGTGCTCCAAGATTTGCAAGGTCTCTAGAAACAAAATGGGCATCATCAAGCATGATGTTGTGAAGTTCATAGGAAATTACACTATTGTCTTTGTTCTTTGTGAATCAACGATAGGGAGTCAAAATACATTTGATAAAATTCTTCATTTGTACAAAATGCAACACCCACTTCATAATGCATTTGCCTTCATTCATGTTTGGTATATGTCAAAAAACATACTAACAACTTTAACAATAATGGGGTATAGGTGTTTGATGTTGTAAACATCGCCCCCAATGTGACCCCATATTCAAAACAATCACCAAGTTATAAGAGGCCAAAAGAACACTAGAAATATGGGAAGCAACCAAAAAATAACATCATCGCTGCCCAAGTTCATGCCAACATGGATATGGTGATAGCCATTTTGGAAAGGATTGCCATCACATGAAACTAAAGTATGATGGCCTTATTTTCCATGCCCAATGATTAGCTACAATCACATGAGGCACAAGAATCCTTCATTTCTAAAAGCAAGTGGAACTGCAACTACTTTGAATTCACCTCAAATTCAAACATAGCAATGCACAAACTAACATTGTGATACCTGAAATAAGTGAAACAACAAAAGGTTCCACCCTTGCTACAAGTAATACAACAATCATAGAAATTGGGCAAGAACTAAGTAATCAAAATCTCAAAGATTTTACAAGCTAAATTGCATACTTTTAAAAAATTAAAAATGTTAAACACAACGAAATGCAAAATTTGTGTGAAATACAAAAAGATCAAAGATGGGTGAATCCTTTCACTATTCAAAGGTGATCAATTATATCATTCTTTAAATTATAATATACATGTTGGTTTTCAATTTTTTATGAACCTTGAACATATTTTGCAAATATTAGCCCCACTTCATTTGAATGTCATTGGGCACTTCAATGGTTAATTCCAAGACCTTGCCCTGCTCAACTTTGATTACCATGTTGTGTAATATGACACATGTGATCACTACATTTGCAATCATACTAGGATCCCACCATCAACAAGGATTGGCCACAACTTGTCATTTTGACTATAAGACGCCATAATAATGAACAACATCTTACAAGTTGCCTCTTGTGATTTGAGAAAACATGGGTTTTCTTTTCCTTTTGACTCATGGATGGTAGATATGAAACATGACCACTAAGGATAAATGTCATCAACAAGCAAGTAGCAATGAATATGCACATTGCCATTCAATTCAAAATTGAAGTCAAAACCTACACCCCCCAACAAATCCCAAATCAATAGGCTCATATCTAAAATATTCAATTATTGTTACCTTTTAACAATCTAAAACATGCATGCCATATTCACGATCTTTGATGAACTATCCCCCCAAAATGATTTATTTGTCCCCATAAAAAAATAATCACCTTGGTCAAAATTGTCAATGACTTTTAGTCAAATGGAGTCAAGTTGAACAAAAGCAAGTGACACCCTTAGTCAAGATGGGCAATGATTTTCTAATCAAGTGGGACATCCATTCAAGTTGAACAAAAAAATGACATCATTAGTCAAAATGGCCAATGATATTCTAATCAAATGGGATATCCTATGTTAACTAAGAAGCCAAGCTATGTAGGAAGGAAGGTAGCCTCGGCTAACCTACCTACCTCCTATGTCCTATAACCTACCTATTTAACCTACTTACTTGTCATCCTACAAACCGCTTGACTAAGCCTACCTACTCCAACCCACCTACTTATAATCATATGAACTTCCTACTTACCTACATGTACATACCTATGACCTACTTCCTACCTTCCGCCTACCATGTCCTACAAAATACATGTACCATCCTACTGCAACATATTTAAGTTTACCTATCTCCTTGCCACCTACCTCCAACCTTTTTAGTTGTAATTACTTAACATTCTTACATACCTATGTACCTACCTTTTGCCTCCTACCTACCATCATGTAACATACCTACCTACTAATTTCTTAACATTCTTATTTATTTACGTAAACTTATTATATTTGACAAAAAGTAAAATAAAAAACTTGACAAAAATTATTATCATATGAAAGTGTGATCCAGTAATAAGAATTTAATTTATTATTATGGAAATGAGGGTTTCAATTCCTAATACTTGCAACCTATATGCATGGCTAGGTACGATATGTTAAATAGGTTGGATAGGTTAAGCTACCACCTACCTATGTACGTTTTTATTACCTACCTAGACCTATTTACCACAATTTAATATTATTTTTTTAATAAATGATTTTGTTTGGGCAAACATATGGCAATCGAAATGACCACCCTAGTTCACAAATCAAAATGATCGCCCTTTTTTGCTAATAAAAATGACCAATGAAAATGATCCACTACTCTACTAGTCAAAAAGACTACTCCAATCATAATGGAAATGTTCAACTTGACGTGTCCAAAATGACAAAATGGCCTTTTTGATGCTTGTCCATTTTGAATAGTTTTTGGTCAATTAAATTAATCCATTAAACCATAAAATATAATAGTGAAAGAAATGTGTTATTTAATGAAAAAGATGGGTCTCCTCATGGGCCAATGGGCTATGGTGCTAAAGGGTGGTTGGGTTTCACTTTGGATTAACCTTTACACATGACAATTAGCCCCTCCATCAACATTATTAATTTTAAAGTACATATCATTTTCACAATTGTTCGTTGGAAATGCTTTGAAATGTTAAGTTTTACCTACACCCCACATTTGGCCCTCTAGGTAAAAACACGGTCAAAGGAACCACCCAAATGAATGAACACTCTTTAAAATTACATTTTTATATGTTTGAAAAATCACAAGTAAAGCATAATGGTTTGGATTGTCATAAATTTTTGGGGAATATTTTTCATTAATTGCAAATTTTACATTCTCAAAGCTTGACACAAATCTTTCTTTTTTTATATATTTAAAGCACTAAAACCTTGAAAATGGATAATCCTTTTTTTTTTGAAATATCCTTCTTTTCTATCACATGTGCACCATTCCTTTTGAAAATTGAAGAGGATTTTAACATTGATGAATAGAAGGGCAAAAAGATTTGAATTAACGATTAAAAAATTTATAACATTTTTGAGCACATTTGGTTCAAAAATGTTTTTGACCCTAAAAATTATGGATTTTGAAAATGTGCCTTTAATAAAAGTTGTTTATATTTATGTGATAGAGGGCATGAATGTATAATATACATGATATAAAATCAATTTTTAGTCAAAATTTATTTATATCTAAAATTTAATGTTAAATGGGATACCCAAAATACAAAATTTAAAGTTATAAACCAACATAAAAATGATACGTGTGATGTACAATCCTTGGAAAAAGACTTTTACTTTAGCCCTCTAGCTCTTTTGACTATGTTTTCACCCTTCTATAAATACTTATCATTTTCAAATTAATGTATTAATTGAACATATTGGTGTGGTTTTGGGAGAGATGGCCCTTAAAAAACAAACGTATGTTTGCACCTCTAAAGTGAAACATTTGAACTAACATCTTTTCTTGTCAATCTTTAAGCATAGTTTGGCCTTCACAAACATAGTTTAGATGTCTTAATTCAATTAAAAAGTCATGTTCTTCATCAAGTTTTAGGGCATGATTAAGGTTTGTGCGATGTGGGGTGTAAGGGATTCTTGAAAACATAGGTTTTGAAAAAACATGGGTTTAGGTGTTTCACGTGGGCTAATTGCACTAAGTTTTTTTAAATAGGAAAATGATTTTTCATTATTTCGTGAATGGCTATAGGGTTGTTTACAAGGAAAACATTTGTAGATTATATTCAAATTAATCAAAGTGAGTGATGCATTGGCCCATCATTAATGGAAGGTGAGGCTCTAATGGCGAAAGGCATTAACGTTGTGTTGGAATGTCAACTAAACAAGTTTTCTATCAATACAACTAAAGCAACCTCAGGGGAGTTGCTACCTCCCAAACATTACTACAAGTATGTGGGATTTTTGTTAAAATTTATAAACAAACATTGAAGAGAATTAGGAGGTGATGAAAGCAAAAATGGCATACCTTTAAGACCATATGGTAATTGCAAGCTTTGTGGGAGAAATATTTTCACCATTAGCATTTAACATTTGGTTATCACACCTAAATCAAAAAATGTGGGGAAGCCAAATCACATTCAATAACTTATTGGTGAAAGGTTTTTTCTTATTGAAAACTAATGGTTTGGGCATGATCTATAAAATAATCATTTTAACACCTTAATGTCATTTCTTAATGTGATGCGATGGATCATGTCAAAACCAATTGGGGTATGTGTTTTCTTGGGAGTGGATACCATGCTTCAACCTTGATTGTTTAAAAATAATGAAGATTTTGACATGGGTCACCATCCAAAAACTCCCAACATAATTCATAATTGTATGTTGGGGAAATTACATCAAACTTGGGCAATCTTTTGGGCTTCGACAAAAAAATTACACAAATGTCAAATCAACATTTTTTCATAGCCCTAGAAGTTGGTGAAGAATGGGAGACATCTTTTGGTGTGGTGAACGAGATCACAAATGAAACAATTTTCGTTATAATTGATTATAACTACTTGCCAATTAGGTGTTGGTTTTGTCTTGAACCATCTTTCATCACATTGAAAGGGTAAAACATGAAAACCAACAAGCCTGGGAAAGGTGAACATGTCTATAAAGATAATATGAACATTGGAAGTGATACTAAAACTAGATGGAAATAAATGACAAGTAGTAAAAAAATAGGAAAGTTTCATGATGATCCCAATAGAGAAAAGGTCAAAGGGGGAAACCTTCAAAGGCATGGCAAAAACCAACAAGGGTGGGAAAGGTGAGCAATTAATGGAGGAGGAAAGATTTACAACAATGACGAGCAAGAAAAAAAACAAAGGTAAAGGAGGTCTAAAACCCCATCCAATTCTAAAATCAATAGTTGGCTTATTAAAAAAGTCAACATCTCCACACAATGGGGATAATTGGTCACATACTATAATAATAGTGGATAAGCCTAGTCAAGTTAAGGTTCATAATATAAAGAATGGAGTGAATTGCACCCTTGAATTTGCAAACAAAGGAGGTGATGTATTAAAGGCGGTGGTTGATAACCTAACTACCAAGGGTGATTGAGTTGGAAACAAAAGTGATTAGGCAACTAACACCTTTCAGGGAGTAGAATTGTACTTAATTAATGCACACACAATGGCATGGTCCCCCTGTAAGGTTGTAGGGACCAAAAGGCATGCATAACAAGAATTAATTGGAAAATAATTATGTGTGGAAACCCTAGGCCTATGCCATTAGCATGCCCTTAAATTGAATGGATAGGGTGGCAAAGGATAAAAGGGCAAGTTGAGAAAACATCAAGTTATTATAAATGGAACAACCACAAGTAATCTTGGGATCCCATGATGTAAGAACCACACAAGAGGGGGGGAACTTTTCACAATTGACTTTGGAAGATCATAGGAGTAAGGTTGATATCCAATGGGACTAGGAATTCAAGGATGAAAGGTCTCGAGATCTTAGCTCCTTTAGTCACATTCCAACACCAACATGCCCAAGTCTACTCCTTCAAATGGAAGGACATGATTTCAACCCTAAACAACAAAGGAATAGGAATACATACTAGCTAGTAGGATGAAGCTACCATTATAAGACATTTAGAATCCATTGGCAAGCATTAAGGGAATTGTACAAAGGGAAGTTTGAATGGAAATGTTAGCACCAACAACATCACAAATAAGGGCCTTTAAAAGAACCCCTTTGGGTTAAGGATAGAAAAATCTATTCACTTTACCAAATGGGTTGTTCATAAAATTGGTAAGGAAAACAATGTTCCTTTAAGAGGTTTAGCCTCTTACCAAGTTGGGGTAAAATGTGAAAAGTGAGAAAATACAAGAGTGATGGGAATGAAATGGACTTGTAAACAAGATATCTTTAGGATGAATGCAAAATACCTAAAAGAATTTGAAGTTATTGATGGCATGACTAGGGTTTAGAAGGAGTAAAAAACAATAGCCTTTTTTTCACTAAAGTGCAAAAGATTGTCAAGTTGTATCACTTTTATTACATTTGTAAAGTTGAAGATCATAAATGCAAGGAAAAAAATTGAAGGTGAATTTGGAGTTTGCTTTAAAAAATTGTAGCAAAATTCATATAAATGGCAACGAAAACCAAATTGGAAAAAGGTGAATGTAAACTATAATGGTTCACTTTTGGTGTCACAATGGTAATTTACACAAGGTGCTTTGTGTTTAAATGTTTATGGGGAATAATTTAATCTTAAATACATTAAATGATGACTCATTATAAATTAACAACTTGATTATGAAAACATTTGCACAATTTTTTTTGAAAAAAGTGCATTCATTATCAATAGTGGACTTGTGAAATTTAAATGGATTTGTTAATTGGCTAAACTATTGAGAAATTCAAATTCTCATATTGAATTTCATTCCAAATTGTTTATATGGACTAAAAATGGGTTGTTCATACATTATTTATAAGCTTGGTACATAACCTACGTTATTTTCCTACATCCTACTTTAACAACACTTACTTTACTAACTTGTATAGTTTATTAGCTATGCCTAGCAAATAGGTTATCTACATTAATTTGGTTATTATATTATTATTTTCATACTATAATTATTTCATATATTTTTAGGTCATTTATATTTATACTATAATTAAGTTATAATTATTACTTACATGCATTTATTTTTTATGTAATATTTTATGGAAGATTAATCGATTAGTCATAAGGAGGTTGAAATTGGAAATATTGTAAAAGAAAAAATTGGATATCATGAGGTATAATTCTGAACAATTCTAACAATGCCCCCATTCACACAATAAGGAGAGAAATTGAGAGAGACCATAGGAATGGCCATAGGAATCAAGAAAGAACACTATCATGATATGCACATTGATATACTTAATTTATATGAACTCAAGCATCAACCATCCAAAGATACATGATGTCAAACTAAAACCCCATTTTAAAACAAAGATTAAAACAAACAACATATTATAGCAAGAAACATTCAAAGCAAATAGAAAATGGAGGTCAAAGATGCTTTTGCAATAAGGTGTAAACAAAAATTTATAGAATGTATTCATGAAAACAAAGTAACAACTTATTGCATACCTTAGATCGGGGAGTTGAAGATTCCTCAGTTTCTAGCATTCTTTTAACCTCTTCAAAAGTTATTGCTACATGCTTAAGTATATTTTGCTTCAAAGACTTCGAAAATGACATCTTGATCTTGGATATGATTCCATGTTTGCCTTTGTTATTATTTGGCTTTGCTTATAAGATAGATGTTAACTCCACAACAGTTGGTTGAAATTCCTCTTCAACTAAAACTTCCTAAATCCATTTTATTTGTTATCATAATGTAATAACTTTGATCTCAATAAAATTATTAATCCAATTGCCCTTTAAGTGACTACTTATTTCATATAATATTATTGGAAATTTTAGATTTTTTAAAATGTTAAAAAAAATTATATTATTAATTAAAATTTTACATTAAAATTTTATCAAAAATATTTCATTTTAAATCTTTTCATATCCTTGTACAAGACCTTTATTATTTAAAAACATTATTATAATTGTTTTCAAAGTGTTTTTTGGGTTTTTTTAATTGTTCAATTGATTTTTAAAAAAATTCATATGTTTTCATTATACATAACGAATGTTATTAAATAAATAAATCTAAAATTTCAATTTAAAACATGAAATATATGAACAATGGTTACAATTAATGTTGGTCTGGTATCAATTTATTTTGATACTAGCCGGTATTGGTATTGGCATTTATTATTATTTTTCATATTAATTTTACATTGGTAATGGTTATTTTAAATTTTTTTGATATTAGCTTGATACTAGTATTAAGTTCAATACCAATTTTGGACTAGTAGATGGTAAGTATATGTTTGATATATAGATTGGTATGAGCTTGGTATTACTTTAAGTCCCTACTAGCTTGTACTAGTATTAAGTTGGTACTAGATTTAAATCATACTAAATTAATTTGGTATTTGATACTAATGTTCATATGAATATTGGTACCGATCTCTAATCTTATATACCAAAACAACATTGGTTACAACTAGTGTTGGCAAGTTTTTAAATTCTAGTAAGTAAAGGTCCAAGTTATAAATTAATTTTCAAGGTCAAAGTAAAATAAAAGTAACAGAAAAAAATATGTTTCCACTTCAACCTTACACCACTCATATAACTACCATAAAATAACATCAAATTAGGTGAAAATATGTGTCAAGTAATATTATTTTGCTTTATGAAAATCTAATTTAAAAAAAAATTGAAATGTAAATAAAAAGTACATTTGAAACCAACTAAAAAAATGTGTTCAAATTTACTTTTTGGTTAAAAAAATTAATGAAACTAATATGTAATAAGTTAGGAAATGAAGATCAACATATGTTTAGCAATTCATTAGAATAAATAAATAAATAAAATTGTAAGAACCTACTTGACACCACTTGAAACCAAAAGCCCATAGTGAAAAGAAGATATAATATATATTTTGAAAAAATATACTTAAAACCTATTTTTATAATTTCAAATATGAAAATCAATGCACATTAGTGTAAACATATATTATATTTAATCATTGAAATGAAAACATTCAATGTTCCACAATTTTATAGTGGGTTTTGTTGTGATTTTAAATCTATTTATTCCAATTTTGACAAAGTAATCAAGTTGTTCACTTTAATTATTACTTACACTCTTCAAGGTTTTTGGATGAAAGGTTCCAATTTTCCTTGGAATTGCCATTAAAACCTAATTTTAAAATTGGCCTATTTTTGTAATTGAATTAAAACTTGAAGTGAAAGCGTTGCTCCATTTAATAAGGGTTAAGGTTTTCTATGTACATAAGTACACTTTTATAATTAAAAATACAAATTTGACCTTGAATTTTAGCCAAATTATTATAATTGATTACTTGTACATAATAAATATTATATTTTATTATTTTTGAAATAGCGTGTCTCAGTTGAATAAGCCAAATTATCAATTTATTTTATCTATAGTTGTGTTTAATGGAAATGGAATCAAACCTTGTTTTAAACCACACCAACTTTAAATTATTTGTGTAAATGATAGGAATAAAATGATTTAAAAATCCAAATGAACAATTTCAAGATTAGACAATAGGTTCTATAAAAAAAATTTAAAAATAAAACCAAGATTAAAGGTTTTTTTTTAAGTAAAAAATTGGACAACATTGGTTGCAACTACTTTTGGTTCCTATAATGTTGAAAACATCCTTGGGTGAATTGTTAAGAACCACCTCAAGGAATGGTTAAGGAACCAAAAATGCACAAATCATTTTCTTGGGCCTATTACTTTAAATGTTTTCACAACTATAATTTTTTTTATTCTTATGTTTATCAATTGCACTAATATGTGGCTTGAAGTTTAATTTGGATTTTTAAATTTAAATTTTTAAAACAAAATACTCATTAAAATGGCCCCTTCAAAAATTGATAGCCTTGACTTTGGAAATTCACAACCAAATTATATTTACTCAATTAATTGGCTAATAAAAAGTACATATTGACTTCCAAATTACCTTAGGAAAAAAATTCAAAAAATATTTTTCAAATCATGTTTAAAATTTGTGTTCTTAACCAAAAAGTTCAAGGAAAGGTGGCCATCATTACATTCTTGAAACTTTTTCTAAATGCAATAATTAGGAACATAAAAATACACAATATTTTTGATATTATTGGAATTTCAAAATCTATGGAACCTTATAAATGTACTCATTTTTTAAAAAAAAGATTTTTAAAATTTAAATGTATCCTGTGATTTTTTTAAGTTTGATGAGTCTAGGAAAATCAAGGTGTGACATTCTTAGTGGTCCACCTAAGGATGTTTTTGCCCATTAACATGGTTGGACCCCTTTTTCTTCAACTTTTGCCAAATACCAACATTTAGTCTTGGACTTTAAAACAATAATGTCATTAACAATTGTTCTTGGACACAATGTTAAACAATTAGTAAATTTAACAAATTAATATAATAACACACATGCAAACACATTATAATATCAAATAAAGACACAAAAAGTTTATACAACAAAAGGGATTTTTAAAAGAAAGACATTATACAATATTTTGTTGGCATAATTATTAAATGAAAGGTAAGGCAAAGTTGTACAACCAAAACCTATGAAATTTCCCAAAGTATCATTTTTTAGATATAGTGGTGTTATTGCACTACCAAAAATAAATAAATAAATAAATTTGATACAACAATGTACATGATGTAAAGTTTAACATGGTTATGAAACTACAACTGGAACATCAATTCAAAATGGGTGAAAAAAACATTGATTCAAAATAGGTGGAAGAAACAATAAATTGAAAAAATGGTGAAAAGATGGGGGAAAGAAAGTCAAACCCTTGCGACTTAAGAATTAACAGAAACATCAATTTTAGAAATGCTCACAAATTGACTTGCCTACTAGGATGGTGATGATGAGGAGTTTATCAACTTTTAACTTGTTCTTTATGGGCCAACTTAAGGGTTTGAAAAGGTGTTGTTTGATATATGTTAAACTCATCCTCAAGCTATAACAAAAACATTGATTATGTTTTGTAGGTATAATGTTGATTGTCCACATAATAAAACCAAATTTAATTCCAACTTCAAGCACACTTGGATGTGAAATACAACATAATCAAATAAATCCAAATTGCAAGAACAATGAATTCAAAACTTATATTTGAAAATGAAAACACACATAAACTAAATAAAACTTCTAATTACACCCCAAAATAAAATAGGAAGGAAGGAAGGCCTCACAAACAAACCTTTTCCGCTTGTATGTAGCTCATGTTTCCTTGAATCATCAAAATTGCCACTTCCAACCCCCTTAAAAACACACACACAATTTGATGGCAATGAAACCTACTTGTTTCACAATTCTAGACTTCATGTGTGACAATCCTCCGTTTGTATAAATAGCTTAAAAAAACAAACAATTGGAAATAAAAGACAATGACCGTAAGGGTTTGTTGTTGACTTGAAGGAAAATTTATGGCATAAACCATGACCAAAATTTGAAGACTCCTACTAGAATGACTAAATGTTGTGATGAAAATAAGAACAAATTAGGGCAATGTGGCATGGCAAATTATCCTAGGGAAATAATGTGTAACTAAAAAAAAGAATTTGCCAACATGTTTGAAAAGTTGGTGAGGAAAATAGAACCATAAATTGTACAAGAAGTTACAAAATTATATCCCCATAATTATGAAAACATCTAGCATATTAGAATATTGAAATTAGTGACTAAATGGGCAAATGATTATATGTGCAACAAGGAGGGGGGATTCAAAGTGATTATTGAGATTTGGAAATGCACCCAATTTGATTGGAAAAATTGGGTTCAAGGTTTTATGCACTAAAATATATACAAGGAACTTAAAGTTATAATAGAATAATTGAAAAATGTCATAACTTATAAACTTTGCTTGGCACATTTGCTTTTTTCTTACCTCAAATTTGCCATTTTTGTTCCATTATGAATTTGTGACATTGATTTATGAAATTGACTAACAAATTCACAAATGAGCTCGAACTGGTTTTGATGTTGGAACAAAATCTAGCCTACCTTGTATTTAACAACCTTAGGTGATCTTTACATGCTAAGGGCATCCCAATGGCAATGTGTGAACATCAAAATTGTTCCAAATCCATTTACAAAATGCAAATTCTTAACATTATAACATACACGTGTATTACAATACCAGCAAGTACATAAATGCCAAGAGGAATTTGAACACCAAATATGTGACCATCTATTTATGACATTCGACTTTAGCGAAAAAACATCTCTATAATGACAAGCCGATATCAAGAAAACTTACTTGGTTGATAATACCCTACACTGAGTTTTAAACATCTTATTTCAAATCATGTAAGATAGTGTCAAGCCTCCAAACTCAAATCATGTAGGATTATATTTCTAGGATGTAATTTACAAAATGAGACTTAGTCATACTAGTTAGATTTTGAAATTTTTTTTGTGAGCATTTTCTCATGACGTGTTATTGTAACCTTGGGTGTTTCAACCTTTTCATCCAAACAAAAGAAAAGAGGGGAAACAAGTATATTGTGGGCTTGAATGAAACAAAAGGGGACTCATTAAAGGGGGAGGGTTTGGAGTGACATTAAACAAAATAATGCAATAACACAAGTCTTTATAATTTACTAGAAACAAGTCTACAATCCCTTTAACAACCATAATGGATCACCAAATATTTTGATCCGTTAAGATCCCTCAAGAACCATTCATTCCTCCTTTATTCCTATGAAAGAACTCACCAAAAGATAACCTAGCAACCCTACTACATAATGCATAAGAAAAATTAAGTTGCTCAAATGACCATTACACAAAACCCCAATCACATGGATTCAACTTTTGCATGGAATGTTCTTCTTTTTTCACACTTTATCCACTATGTGAAGGTATATATTGATTCAAAAACACATGGATCTTGCATATCACTCACACTTCAATTTCATCATCCATGAACTTGCAACATGTTAGACTTAAACAATTATAATCCAATTGAATTTTAAAGCGTTCGTGACATTTGAATTGAAGGACCCTTTACACATTCAATGGAACTACCATAAATGAACCTTGACATATCTATAGGCCTTGAATGTTGCTTGTTGGGCCTTCCCCATTTAAAACTTTTTGTAAAAAATGGTTTGGTAACATTATGTTGATTAAAGTTGGGCTACTTGCAACAAACCTTATGCTTTCAATGAAATGTTAATGACTAAAAAAACTTAAAGACTATAAAAACTTATTAACAAAAATTTAAGGAAAATGATCTCCTTGCGAATGAAAATTGGCACAAAATGAAATGATGTGATTTGGATTTGATGAAAAGGGGTTTGTTTCCTTTGATGTAGTTATTGTCATCACGAGGAACAATGATAGAATTCAAACATATGGTGCAAAAGTTGTGAACCTTTAAATTCTATCCCTACATTTTTTGTTATTTTTTCATTTTCTTCCCCCTTTTCAGGATTTGTTCACCATTGTTGGATTTTGCATTTTGGCAAAACTTTGCATTAAAAAAATGCTACTCAAAAGGGCCTGATTTGTTTCTTTTGGGTTAAGTTGGGATGGAGAGGTTTTTTCATGTTCTCAATTGTTTCCCAAGATGTTTCCAATATCATCACACTTTTATCCCATATAATAAATAGTTAAAGTTGAACTTTCATGTATATAAACTTATAGGGAGGAGACTAACGTGCTCCCAAGTTCCTTGATAAACTCAAATGTAAATTTAAGGTGAAAACAATGAAAGAGTAAGGAGTCGAGGCACGCTCCCTGGCTCATAGCACTTTGGGGGTAAAGGGGCGTGTTGGAGCTCCGTGATGGGGACTAGGAAGAGTGACAAACATCAATTATTCACATGAACTTGTACAATCCAAACAACAAGTTGGTTAGTGCGTAGTTTGAGCACTTTTGGTGCATGGACGAGCCACGGGCAAACACGGACTCACAAGACTCACGACGGCCCAGACTTGGGGGAAGGCACCACCTTCCCGCTTATAGTATACTAGTGTGAACATGGTGCATAATGCACCTGTCGAGTAATAACTGTCACAGAAAACAAAACCCATTAAAATAATAATAATAATAATAATAATAAACAAAGGTCCGGGCAATTTAACTGACACAGAAAACAAAACCCATAAAAAAAAACAAAAAAAACAAAGGTC
>Ga0116229_10008741_pt1 | contig 15651 bp, 19 predicted proteins | sample S1TSphgellanicum_3_FD_87313 | JGI IMG/M metagenome (GOLD analysis project Ga0116229, IMG submission 87313) | Host-associated microbial communities from peat moss isolated from Minnesota, USA - S1T2_Fc - Sphagnum magellanicum MG | ecosystem: Host-associated > Plants > Peat moss > Unclassified...
AATATGTTGTAATGGTGTCTTTTTTTTTTCCCCCAGAAAAAAATATGTGTATTTTAAAAAAAATTTTCCTCATTATGTGAAAACTTGGGGTTTTTTTTTTTTTTTTTTTTGGTCCAGAAAAAAATATGACCAGCCCAGAAATGTTTTCTTCATGGTGTGACGACTTGGGTACATTTTTTTTTCCACAATAAAATATGGCCAATTCCGAATTTGTTTCTTCATAGGTAATGTGGCGAGTTGGGTCCATTTGTTTTTCCAAGAACAAAATATGGCCAATTCAGAAATTTTTTTTCTTAATAATGTGGCGAGTTGGGTCCTTTTTTTTTTCCAGAACAAAATATGGCTAGTTCAGAATTTTTTTTCCTTCATAATGTGGCGAGTTGGGTCCATTTTATCCACAAAAAAAAGAAGAGAAAAGTCCTTACTATCATTAGCAATTCCACACCTTTTTTTTTTGGGTCGTCAGGATGCGAAAATTCTAAACTTAGGAAAAAAATTTAAATTAAAAAATTGAAAAAAAAAAACACTCGGGACAACTGCCAACAACAACCAGGGGAATTAAAAATAAATAAAATTCGGGAAACGAAAATCATCGTCTCCATTCTCTCCAACCACAGCAGCAAAGGAAGAAAAACACTCTTAAGAATTTGAGCAAGAGACGAGCAGAAGAAGAAGAAGGAAGACGAAGAAGAAGGAAGAAGGAAGAGGATGATGAGGAAGATGGTGACGAGAACAGAGATCAGAAGTGGAAGATGGATTTTGGAAGGAGAATAGAGAGCGCCGGGGGTGGGGGAAGAAGGGATTGACTGCTCTTAGAAATGGTGCTTCAAGGCACAAGGATTGATGCTAATTTTGGTGGGGTGCGGGGAACGCGAGTGGTGAAGCTTCTTACGCTTGTTGGTTTTTTTTTTTTTTTTTTTTTGGAAAAAAATTTGATAGAAGAAAGGAAAAGAAGAAGAAGGAGAAGAAAGAAAGAAAAAAAAAAAAAAAGAAAGGGGGGAGGGGGGGGGGGGGGGGGGGGGGGGGGGGGGGGGGGGGGGGGGGGGGGGGGGGGGGGGGGGGGGGGGGGGGGGGGGGGGGGGGGGGGGGGGGTGGTTGGGGGGGGGGTGGGGGGGGTGGGGGGGAGAAGGTTTTTTTGGTTTTTTGTTTTTTTTTTTTTTTTTTGTAGGACAAAACTTCGATAGAAGATAGAAGAAGAAGAAGAAGCAGAAGAAAGAAAGAAAGAAAGAAAGAAAGCGGGGTTGAAGGAAACAAGACGGTAAGCGTTTTGGAGTTTTAGGAGGAGGAAGAGCAAGAGTAGTAGTCGACATGGCGCGGCTTCAGTTTTCGCCGGCATCGCCGGCATCGCAGATGAGCGGGAGTAATAGTAGTGTGTGGAGTGGCTGCAAGAGCGGAGGAGGAGGAGGAGGAGGAGGAGGAGGAGAAGGAGGGGCGGAGAAGCTTGTTTCGGATATCGAAAGTTTGTTGCATCGTTCTCCGGACGAGAGTTTTAGCGATGTGAGCATCTATGTGGAAGGGAAGCGTGTACATGCGCACAGGTGTATCCTTGCGGTGCGATGTCCGTACTTTCGGAGTTTTTTCTCCGCCGCCGCGACGAAGGAGAGAGAAAGGAGGGAGGACAACACGGCCGCGGCGGCAACGGCATCAGTAATGGAGGTGAAGCTGGAAACCGTGATGAGAGGCGAGAAAGTAGGGTACGAGGCGTTCATGGCTGTGATGAGTTACGTGTATGGCAGTGGAACCAAGGAATTCGCCTTCTGTGTGTCTTGTTTTGATTCCTCCTGCCCTCATGTCACTTGCCGACCTGGAATCGAATTCGTGCTCGAGATTCTGCGTGCCTCCTCTGTTCTCGAAATCTCGGATTTGAAAGCTGCTGCTGAGGTACATACCGCCTAGTTCAGCTTTTGTTTTTGCAATTTGTCGAGAAGGAGAGGACGAAGAAAGTATGTACCTTGCCACAATGCATGAATGTTGTTGGTTCCAATTTAGGTTTGTATGCAAGGAGCCTCAGGAGGAAGAGGATGAGGGAGTCTTTGAGCATTGGGGTTTTAGTTACAATAGGATTTTGAGGAATGCTCTAAAGCATGTATCAGCAGATCAACATTATGGAGTTGTGACAGTTTGCAACCCTGTTGTTAGAGATGGCTATTGTGGATTCTCAAGTCCATGTAAGAAGTTTATGTAGGAGGGTAGAAGCAGGTCCCCGGAGCAAAAGTGCTTTCTTTATGTTTTTTATGTGTGCCAAAACTGACTAGGCGGTGGCTGCTGCTCTCTTCTACCTATTTTTCCTGCAGCAACACTTGGTGAATGTGGTGACTTGTACTCAAGTAGATGAGGTCTTGCTCATCTTGGCAGTTGCGGAAACTCACCAAGTGGCTCAGCTTTATTCCATGTGCTTACAAGTGATTGCGAGTTCCAATCTTGATACTCTCACCCTTGAGAAGGAACTTTCAAGATTTGCCATGGGGGAAGTGATGGATTGGCGTCTCAAGCTGGGTTTGCCAGGGTCGGCCATGGATTCTCTGCAACTGAAGCAGTGCAAGCGAATATACAGGCAATGCTTAGGTCTTTGGAGCAATTTTTTTGGCCTTTTTCCTGGAATTGGGTTTGGTTTTGCTCTCATATGCAGCACTGCTTTTTGGGCCGATCTACATCCCTGGTCCACATTTGTGAATTAGTCCACAATAAAATTTTTGGCTTCTCAGTGCCCATATGGGAACACTTTGTGGGGATATTAGCATGTTTTGAACACTCATCTGTAAACCATTTGCAAGACCTGCAAATGTTTAAAGACATTGCTGCTTTAGATGGCAAGTTTCATGCAGCTGGTGTTTGAAAATTCTCAGTCTTCAGATTGCTTTACTATTCAGTATTGTTGTCCTCCCAGTAGCTAGGAAAGTTACCTATTGACCATCTTTGAATAACCTTGTTATTCAGGGGCCACCTTGTTCCCCCAGTGAAGTCTTTGACAGGGTGTGAAGGATACTGAGACATGTTTGTCTGGGGACAGGGCCCTGGACCTGGATGATGTGGAACTTGTACAGATGCTGCTGAGGGAGGAAAGGACCACCATAAATTCCACCTATGGCCTTCACTATGCAGCTATGTATTGTGACCCAAAAATCATGGCAGACCTGCTGAAGCTGGAGATTGCAGGTGATTTGTTGGATCTATCCTTGTAGTGCCATAGCTGAATGTCATTTCACTGAGCTGTTTATCCCATCAAACTGTCTGTGCTTCAGTATTTCCTCTCAGTTGGTGTACTGTTCAGAAGTGAATCTACTGGCTTCAGCTGTGCATCTGTTTCTTTCTTATTGAAGCAGAAGAAGATTTCCTTACACATTGGCTTGTTGTCTCCAGACACAAATTTGAGGAACCAAAGGGGTTTCACAGTGCTCCATGTGGCAGCCTTACGAAGGGAACCTCAGACTATTGGTGCACTGCTGGCAAAAGGGGCCCATGTGCGTGATGTTACACCTGATGGTCGAACAGCCCTTCAGATCTCTAGGCGGTTGGGAAAGAGAACTGATGGGGATGTTGATGATGAGTACAACAAAGATCGTCTCTCGATTGACATACTGGAGCAGGCAGGAAAAAAATTTGCCTGCTCAAAGCCTACTGCTGATGTGTTGAGTGGGAACGTCTCGAGTGAAAAAGAGCTGCATGAATCTCTTTCATATTTGGAAAATCGAGGTAGTCTGGAACCTTCAGTAACTTTGCTAATTGATTTCTGTGCAAAAGTAGGTGTATGGAGTGCAGGTGCTGGTATGCAAATTCAACTTTTTTGGCAACATCTCTTGCAATGAATAAAGGTTGTTACCTGATTAGATGGTGCTCTCTTTACAGTTTCGTTGGGACGGTTACTATTCCCACAACAGTTGAAGATTGTTTTGGGCATCTCACATCTGGGATCCACCCCTGAGTTCTGTGGCCTGGACAATCGCTCATCACCATCAGGGGTCACTAGTGGCAGTAGACATAAGAAGCACACAGTGGATTTGAATGAAATGCCAGCCAGGACACAAGTGGGGGATGAGACAAAGACAACTGTGGATGAAGCAATGTTGGAAAGATTTCTTGCACTTCGTAGAACAGGTGTGGTTTGTTACTTCAGCCATCCCATACTCACCCTTCTCCTTGAGGAGTCTGTTGCTCTGAAAATCCTTTGAACTTGGTGGAGAAGATAGAAAGTAGCATATGAGTCATGCAGTTTACACTAATGCTGTGACTATCTGTGTTATTCTTTTGCACAATTCTCCAGTCTCAATCCCTTTTTTTCTGTTCTTGGATATGTGACAGTGGTTGCTTCTTGTGCTCTTCAGAGAAATATGAACAATGCTACCACTGTGTGGGGGGTTCTTGCATGCTAGTCTTGAATGCTTGACCATTCTAAGACCATGCATTTGATGGAGATATATTTGAATCACCTACCCTGAAAGTAATAGCTTGGTAGATTTCAACTTGATACAACAGATAGCAATCCATGTCCATGGGAGCATTCAATCCACAGGCAGATGCAAGGATTGCTTAGGATCTGATTTACTTCTATAGACAAGATGTAATGGTGGGGTTTTCAGATCATTGTGCCTGCTTGGCACTTCTAATTTCTGTGCTCAATTTGGTTTGCAGTTGAAGTGGGGCATAAGATCTTTCCCAACTGTTCAAGGGTCATAGACACATATGTTGTTGATGATGAAGTGTTGGATCTGTCGGAGAAAGCAGTCTCTGAGGAGCAGGTCAAGAAAAAGCGTCGCTTTGCTGAGCTCAATTTTACATTGGCTGAAGCCTTTTTAAGGGATATGGGAGAGATTGACAAGCAGACAACATCTGGAGAACATAGTATACCAATGTCTTCCACTTCATCAACTTCATCCACAATAACTGAGTGTGTTGGCAGCCTGATCAACAAGCTTTAGAGGGAGCTTACAGCTGGATTTGGACAAAAAAAAACCTCCTGGAAATTTGAAGTGGTGAAAATATTCCTCATGGTTTGGAAAGGGCTGAAAAGGTGTCACAGAGCTTCTTCAGTGGAGACTAAAGTTTCAATCCAGACCATGATCATGAAAGCGCGCCGATCGCCTGTGATGATGGTTTATGACTAAAAACTTTTAACAGGGATGTGATACACTCTGGTCAATGGAATCAGCAATGGGTGTTTGAACAAAAATGGATTTGCCTATAGTGCTGATTGGGGGGCTCTCTCTCTCTCTGTGACGCATTACAAAAATTTGAGAAAATGTATTTGTGTACCATGATTGATGTCAGGATTTTTTCAATGCCTGCAAAAGCCTCTTCTGCTTTGTTTGATGATTATTATCATCAATAGATTGTGTTTATATCTCTCACAAATAGTGGGGTGTAATAAAGATGTCTGGATTTTCTATTGCTTGCAGCGGTGGCCCGTTTTACTACATTGTTTATCATCACCGATTTATCATCACAGATTTGCCAGTATTATTACATTTAAAACATATAGGAAAGATATATATATATGCAACTAATCGCAGAGAACAAACAAACAAACAAAATGAACAACTGTGGAACTACCTGAACAAAACAAACAACTGAGAAGTTGTTGATGTTTTGAACAAAATGGACAACTATGAATTCAACACCAGAAACAAAATGAAAAACTATGAAATCAATAATACACTGACAAAATGAACAAGTCTGAATTTCATTTTTGATAACATGCATACTCGAAATGAACTATTTTCAAGAAAGAGAAGAAGGGGAAGAAGAAGAGAGAAAAATAGAAAGAGAGACAGAAAGAAAGGTCATCTTGTGGGTTTTTTGCAATTACAGAAATATAGAAGGAAAATGGCAAAGATACTTGGGAAAAGATGAAAAATGACAAAATGTCAAAAGAAAGGAGAAAGATGAACAAGGCCGGGGGTGGAGCTCGGGTTTATAACCGGAGGATATAGCAGGCAACCATATTATATATGGGTTTTTCCTTTCTCTCTTCGTCGTCTTCTTTGGCTCCTTCTTCTTCGAGTCCTTCTCGTGAATTCTTCGACAATGCGCGAGCGTTCGGAGAATCACGAGATGGTTCCGACAACAGTGCAGTCGCGCTCGGAATCATCGTCCTCGTATCCGATCCACTTCAATGGCAACTCTTCTGCTCATTACCAGCAGTCTGTTATGGCATCTCCACCGCCGCCGTCGTCTGCTGCTGTTGGTTCTTCTGAAGCGGGAGCAAGCTTGACCACCACCCCAGGGATAGCAGTAGCCGCAGCAGCATTGCGGACGCAGTCGTTGCCCAGCATCCCCATGGGGCCTCCTCCTCCTCCTCCTCCTGCACCTCCTTCGTCCAGCTTAACGGACGGGGTTCTTAACCCTGTTTCTCTATTCTCTATGCCAGGCCCTCCCGGGCCGCCTATTTTCACCAGCCCGCTTAGACCTGCGCCTTCTTACCCTGGAGCATCAACACCTGCGAAAAGCTCCGGGGCAATCGGCAACTTCTCTGAGAATACTCTGGTACCACCGCCAGGAATGGCGTTCGCTAACAGCGGGGCTGTTGCTGCCGCTGCGTCACAAGCAGGTGGTGTCGCGGAGGATGTCTCCGATCCCTATGGACTGTCGGCTTCCTCGCCGTTTGTGCTATTCTCTGCTCAGAAGGTATTGTCACTCTTTTGCCTCTCTCATTTCCTTTGACGGATCCTGTGCAATTCTGAGAGTAGATTGTGTGGTTTCCTTGAGGAAATTGTTGTATTAGGGTTTTCAAGGCCACTTGATGAAGAACTAGGGCACATGAGCCTTCATCCTCTTGCCAAGTTTTAGGGGACGAACACATAGGTAAGCCTGTGCAGTAGATTCACTTCTTCTGTCTGTATGCAAAAGGAATGTGTGCCGCATGTCAATTGGTTTGTTTCCTGGCATCACATCGATGCTGTATAGAATCATTTTCTTCTATTGCATAAGGTACACATCCGATCAAGGTTCTTAGCCAACTTTGTTTGAACATTTAGCTCAGTGTGAGGTACTGCACAACAAGCAAGCAGTTTTGGCTTGGCTCTGTGGAGGAAAAGGTGGGGACGATTGCCCAACTTTGTAGCAGAATCCTCTACACTTTGATTAGGGTTTAGTCCTTGAAACAAACCTTTGATTAGGTCTTAAGCAAACTTGAGGTACAATGTGATGACTGATCCATGGACTCTGAGCCGAGTGGATGCCAGAGAGATCAGGAACACATGGGAGTTGTCAGGTGAAATGATCATTCTCTGTATCCAAAACCTGCAGCTGTAGCTTGGCACCTTGTCTAGCTATTGAATCAGGATGCTTCTGGTCTCCACAGAGAGGGTTGCATTGTTACATTGTTGATGATGGTGAACAAGGATCAATCATCAAATGTTGCCTGATATTCACACACTTTGTGGAGGGCAATATACTCCAACAGGGTACTAGAGTGGAGTTAGGAGGAGTTTACTGTCTTCACCATCTAACAACAAATGGGACAATTTGCCTTGTGGGATTGAAGTTATTTGAAACTACATAACCTCTTCTTTGCAATCTGTGTGCGCTTGCCAAAACTTTGAGTTCACCACCCATTAGCTCCTGTTGTTTTCAGGTTCTGAAAGAGAAAAAAATCATGAATACAGCAAGTTTGGGTTTTGGAGCACTGGTCTGTCCAGGCAGGGAAACAGCGCCGAGTCCATTCCAAATTAGAGAGGAGCCTGTTTGCTGTGTCAACTGTGGGGCATGTGTAAATCCATACTGCAGCGTGCTGAATTCAGGCGAGTGGAAATGTGTTTTCTGCAATAAATTGAATGGCAGTAATGGAGAATTTCGAGCTGGCTATGGGGAGGACATGCACAACTGGCCACAGCTTGTGACAAGTGTTGTGGATTATGTTGATGCAGGTACAGTCTTGTCTTAGTCAGAAGTATGTCTACATCTCCACATTGTTCATCTTTTCAGCCCTCTCCTGCAGGATCTTTTGCTTGAGCTGTCCTTTAAAAGGGTTAAGACTAAAGGAGGTTGACCAAGTTTTACTGTTTTCAGTGAATGAGCTCAGAGAGTTGGTGAAGGTTCTAACAGTAGAATGTTGCTCAATCTACATGCAAGGGAATGTTAGATTTCTAAATGGACAGCTAAGCATGTGGTTTCTGTTGACATCAAGTATAATCTGCTGATGCTGCATGTGCATCTTGTGCACCTGTATCTGTCTGTAGTGATGATCAAGATGTTAGTGCAACAGCACTACTCACTTTCCTATCAGTTCCTTCCACATATTTGTAAGGAGCATCTTGGTGGCTCAGTTGGGAATGTTTTTGACTTCAGCTTAGCAACTGTTCAAGGCAAGTCCACAAATGCTGCAACTGGACTAAGAGCTGTATAACAGTTGCAAAATTTGAATGCAGGAACACGCCCTCCAGGGCTCATTTCAATTGCTGATGCAAGTTGGACTGCACCGCTGGTGCTGGTGATTGATGATAGCCTGGATGAAGTTCATCTTTTGGATTTGCAGAGCTCTTTGCACTCCTTTCTAGATTCCCTTTCTCCAACAACACGCATTGGTATTGTGACCTATGGAAGAACTGTGTCTGTCTATGATTTGTCAGAATCTGGAGTTGCAGCAGCAGATGTCTTACCTGGGGATACAGCCCTAAGTGAGGAGCATCTTAAGGTTTTGATATATGGAACTGGGGTGTACCTAGCTCCCATCCATGCATGCCTCTCTATTGCACATGGTATTGTGTCTGCCCTACAGCCATACCAAGGGGATTTAGCTGAGGTTGGGAGGGAGCGATGCCTGGGAGCAGCTGTTGAAGCTGTCCTGGCCCTTATCCAAGGTCCATCAGCTGAGCTTCCTGGGAGTACAGTTAAGAGGCCAGGGGGGAGAAGTCGTGTACTGGTTTGTGCAGGGGGACCCACCACACTGGGGCCTGGCTCATTGCCACTGTCAGAAAGTCATCCCAACTATGCATACCTGGAGAAAAAGGCAATCAAACATATGGAGCATCTAGGCCACGAAGCCCAGCTTCTAGACATTGCAGTAGATATTCTGTGTGCTGGGACATGTCCTGTTCGAATCCCCACCCTACAGCCTTTAGCAAAGGCCTCAGGAGGTGTCCTTGTGTTACATGACAATTTTGGGGAGGCTTTTGGTCTAAACCTGCAGCGAGCTGTTCGAAGGTTGTCAGGTTTCCGAGGAGTGGTTGAATTTCGCTGCTCTGGTGACATAGCTGTCACCCATGTTATCGGTGAGGTTTTGTTGTAATGACCATGGTGCATCTTCTTACATGTCTTTATGTGTTGTCATGCTAATTCTTTCTCTTTTTTGTGGCTAAAGGATGTGAAGGTGTGCAATAAGCGAGACTGTGGGTTTTGCAGGACCTGGAGAACAGCCACATGGTGATGGGGTTTTAGAGCGGCAGTTCAGAAATGACATATCAACAACTGTGCAGGTGCCAAGTGTGGAAGACAGCCAGTCCTTTGCAATTATGATGGAATTGCAGGAAAACTTGACTGATGATCTTGACCATGTTTACTTCCAATTTACTGCTCATTACTCCACTCTCTACCAGGCTCAAGTGACCCGTGTTGTGACAGTTCGTCTGCCAACAACCACTAGTGTTTCAACTTACTTGCAGAGTGTTGATGATGAGGTATAAATCTGCTGCCTGTGGTGTCCCAGTAAACTTTGCAGGTTCTGGCAGGATCTGGATAGTGTCTAGTATTGTTGTCCATACTTATCTGTAGGGCAACTGCTATCTGGATTCTGGTGTGCAATGCATTGCCCTAATAAGCAAAACCAATCTATGATCAAAGATGAAATGTCTTGCATAGTGAATACAGTTTGACTTGAGTTTCAGTCTTGTTGTGTTTGTTCTGGTTTCGCTGGAACTAATGCAACACTTTCCTTCAAAGTGTTGATGTGGAGTTTTCTCTATGATCTTGTAGATATGGATACAGTTTTGACTTAAGTTTCAAAGGAGTTTCTCACCTTGCAGGAACCATTGCATGTATGACCTGAAACCTAGTTAAGGGACACTAGTGTTTCAGAGATATGTGGCCTTCAGGATATTTTCACCAAGATGTTGCACTCTTGCAGGTAGCAGCTGTGCTAATAGCTAAAAAGACAGTCTTGAATGCAAAATCAGTAAGGGATTTAGCAGACATGCGGGCCTCAGTAGATGAGCGTCTTAAAGACATTGCACAGAAGTTTGGAAATACACTGCCTAAGTCCAAACTACGGAGCTTTCCTGCAAGTCTTGCAAAATTGCCAGAGCTGCTGTTCCACTTGAGGCGGGGTCCACTGCTAGGCAGCATCATTGGCCATGAAGATGAGAGGGCTGTGTACCGGAGTCTCTACTTGCAGGTAAGATGAGAGGTGCTGTTGCTGCATTTCTTGTTGAAAGCATTAATACATGAACATATGCTTCAGTTGGGAGCTGATGAAGTCAGTGGGTAATCATGGCAGCTTGTCATTGCTATTCATGATGAAGGTGATGGTCTGACACCTTGTGAGTGACCCTCATAAGGTTATGACTGCTCTCTGTGCTGACCTTCAAATTGCTGTTGTGGAGATTTCTGCAATTTTATGGAGACATGAATATATACTTCACTTGCAAGTGTCAAAGTACATCAAACTCCATTTTTCGTTTACAATTTTCTTGGTAGTCAACAATTATGTTTTGTGGTCTTGGTTCTTAATCTCAAGATGACTGGGTGGGGTTATTATGCAGGCTGGGTTTGATTTGTCACTACGGATGATGGCACCACGTCTACTTATGCACCGGGGAGCAGGCACTTTTGAAGAGCTGCCTGCTCATGATCTTGCCTTGCAATCAAATGCTGTTATTGTCCTGGATCATGGCACTGATTTCTTTATCTGGACTGTAAGCTCTCATGTCTTGTACTGGATGATGCAGGGTTCTGAAATTGTAGGTTTTGTGTGGTTTTGGCAAAGTAATTTGCACAGTGAACCATTTAACCCTTCTTATACTAGTTTTAATTTCCTCTGCCAATATATGTACAATACGTTCTGTGAAGAAACAAAAGTTAGTGCCTTCGCTCACAAAGCACTTTTAAGTGTGGTGATTATTCTGAAGAATTTTTGCACTGTTGAACACAGGGATTGGATATTGCTGCTGATGAGGCCCAGAGTGCAGGATCTGAGGCTGCCTGTCTCACTCTGGCCCATGAGCTCACTGAGCAGCGGTTCCCAGCACCCCGTCTGCTTGCCTTCAAGGTTTGCTCCTTATGCTCCTCAGAAGTTGAATGGTTGTGGAGGGTTCTGAAATCTTGTCCCAATTTGTGTGTAGGAGGTTAGAAATTTATTTCTGCCTTCAGTTATTTAATTTTCTTGGCAATTCAGTCCTCCATGTTCTCTGTTTGTAGCTTGATGTGTATCAAAATATGACCTATGGGTGCAGTTTGATTTTGCCCTGGGTTCTCAACTTGTTTTTATTTCTTATGCATGCCCATGTTTGGTGGACTTGTGTTTCAGGAGGGGAGCTCACAGGCACGCTACTTGAAGGCTAGGTTGATACCTGCACACAAAGACCCACCCTATGAACAGGTGCGATCATAACCTTAGTTCAGAACAATGTATCTCCCTTCTATTGGCATGGGAGTGATTTGAGTTCTATGGTGAGCTAGAAGCAGCTGTTGGGTTAATGTCTCAAGTTTAAAATAGGGGAATGACAAAGTGTCTACTGTGGTGGACTGTAACAGGATGCAAGGTTTCCACAGCTTCGCTCTTTGAGTGTAGAGCAGAGAGCACGGTTGAAGAACAGTTTTGTCCAGACTGATGAGTCAAGCTTTTGTGAGTGGATGCGGAGTCTCAAGCTTGTTCCACCTTAACCTTTTTGACATGTCATTGTTTGAGAAATCTGTTGAGAATCCTTCCTATGTTTCAATATTTGTAGGTCTTATGCAGTCTTCTGTTAGATCAAGCCTATTACACAAGCTCTTTAGCCATAACCATGACAACTTCAAGTTTGTTAAACCTGTTGGAAGATACCTTGATTACATCTGCACATGTGGACTCTTTTCGGTGGTCATATAAACTGCAGATAGCTGCAAAGCACCAAGAAGGTAGGTATACTGTAAACCTACATTGAATTTGAAGGCTTACTATTCTTTGGAATGCTCGATCTCTCAATGGGCAAGAGAACCCTGCATCATTGTGGAATATTTTACTCCCCATGGCTTTAAACAGCTTATGCTGTCCTTTATGGTATCTAGACATTTGTATGCTCATGACAATGTTGTTGTAGATCAAAGGCCTGCACAAGAAGGGTGTTTATGGTGGTAAGTGCCATACATGTTGCTGAACATGCATATGACTGACTCCATTGTTCAAACCCATCATTAATTCTGTTTTTCTATTTGGTTTTCTGTTTTCCATAGGATGGGGTTCCTCTTTTTTCCCATGGGTGCTGGTGGGTGCTGGTGTTTCAGTTGGATCTGAAATATTCATTATCTTTATACTAGGGTCATCCCCAAATTGTTTTCAGTGTTGCCTAAAATCATTAGTATTTATAAATTCTCAGTACTTGCGAAGATGTTGTCAATGTCTAGAGCAAACAACACAGCACCTTTGCATATTTTCTATGATGTTGTGAAGTTGTGACACTAGAAATGTGGAATATGGATTAAGTGCCCTGCAGTGCATGGAACCAGGAAGGCCCTCTTAACAAGAGCTGTGTCATCATAGTTACATCTTGTGGATATGGTTCTTTCTTTGTTGCCAAGACATCTGTTGTATTATTCAAAAGATCTAATCTGGGTGAGAGCTGTGGTGAAAAATTAAGTGGGCAGAAGGAATTGCTAACTTACCTCAAGGAGGACTTGAAGGAGGCAACAAGAGGAGCCAGGTTGCAGCTGTATCCCTCTCTTTGATAACGCCCCAGGTATGAGATTATACGTCTGCTGACCCTAAATGATTGTAATCCTTCAATCTCAAAGATCCTTCCAATCAATTTATGTACATTGCAAGTTGTGCATGCTTTGTTGATCATAAGAGGTCTGAATTTATCTGATTATACTTTGATGACAGTGGGATATAATAGGTTTTTGAGGATGTATTCGCTCTTCGATGACCTTTAGAATTGCAAACCACTTGGATTTCCTTCAGAACTGCAAACCAAAGATTTGACTTGATATGTAAGTAATGTAGGTATCAGCAGAGGTATTGATGACCCTTTGCAGATATTGAGGTGCCTCGGTTTTGATGTTATAGCACGGTGAGTGAATAGAAAGGCAACCTACAATATTGGTTCCAACTTCTAAGTGTCTGACCTTTAGAAATGGGGACCAGTGGTACCTAATTAAGCTTCATGTGCTGAGCATGAGTCACTGTAATTTCACACTGGAGCTGAAGTTCACAATCTCTTTCATTTGCTAAACAACTGCAGACCACGATATAATATCTGATGCCCTATCTTCATGTGGCATCAAACTAGGTGGTTCCTGTAATGACAAAGAGTTGAGCTTTGTCCCATCTGATCAGTCAACACAGGGATAAAACATGGGGCAACTTTTTCTGCCAGAATGCATGCGTCGAGCAGAAACCATGATCGTGAAGGCATGGGAAGATAAGAGTTCTACCAAGGTAGTAAAATTGTGAAAGACTATAGGATCCCTGCAATTCACCCTTGAGCAATTACATGACCAACCAAAGAAGTCTAGTGCACAAGCTGTGACTAACCATTTGCAAGTCAAGTTTTCAACATCTGAGATAAACTTTCAACAATTCCCAAGAGCAACAAAATTAGATTTTCTCAAATCATCTGTTTCTCTCACATGGGTTGTTGTTTGCCCAAGAGAAGTTGGATCTGCAAAACAAGTTGAGTTATGCAATACTAGCTATAGTTGGGGTTGCTATGAAAATTGGTGCATAGGCCTCCAACTCAAATATGTAACATGAGGACAATTTTGCAATCTTTTCTTGGACAAATACGTGCACAAAATATTGAGTTTGTGCAGCTATTCCACCAATGCCCAAGTCTATGAATTCACAACATTCACCCCTTGAGAGCAATCTTGGATATGGGTTTCATTTTTAAAGCAATCCAACCATTGAAAATGGATTTTGGTTAGTAAAAGTGGAAGGGCATCATTGCTTCTAAGCATTATATTGCACTAGATGGGATGGACAATTAATGTCATTGATGGAATATGGTGACTTTATTTGGAACAAATAAATCCAAACAAAAAAGGATTTATGCCAATGATGGCATGTACATAGGGGTACCAATATGTTTGAATACAAAGAAAAAACTTTATCATTCAAAAGCAAGTTCATGTTGAATTCAAACCAATGTATATTTTGGAAGGATTGGGGAGGGGGGAAGGCAATCTTAGCCTAATGGCGAATTTTTTTGGAAGGGCAAAAAAAAGTGTTTTTTTGGGGACTTTAAGTTGCTAAAATTTCAATTTTTTTCCTATGCAAAAGTCATTAGATTCTATATTAAATTCTAGTAGGTAGCCAAAAATATATAAGATGCTTAAAGTTTTCTACTTTCATATTTTTGATAGCCAAATCTGGCTAAATCACCTTATGGGCGATCATCACTTCAACTACAACTACACACATGCACAAGTTCCAACATGGAACAAGTCTATCTTGTAATATACACTTGATGTATGCATTTATTTTCTTGTTGGTGGTTCTACACTAGGGGTAATTTGGTGATGTAATGTTGTAAAATGATTTGGAGCACATTTTTAAATTTCTAATTATGAAAAAAAATTCACCCTTTTGTAGCACACATCAACTGTAATTTGTAAAGACTATACTTTCTTTACTTGAAGGTTTTTTTGTAACATTTTAATTTTTAGTTATTTCATAGGAGAAAATAATAAAGGGCAAAAATCCTACAAGCTCATTATTTCGGTAACATCAAAGGATGTGCAACAAAACTTTTTATGATTCATGTTCGTGCCATAGAACCTAAATATGACTAAAGTCTCATATTTGCATCCCTCATTTTCTTGAATGTTTGCCAATCAATCCATAATTGAACCAACACAAACATTGTATGGAATTGCCAAGTATGATGCATGATTTATGGGGAGAGGTGTCGCTCCAAAATCAAATGCAATATGCAAATTGGACCCCATGTAGATTTTGTTAGACATTCAAGAACATGGTATGACCACTTTGACACATTTACAATAAAACAAATTTCATTTGGTTTGTGAAGTAACCCCAAGTGGCGAGGGGAAAAGACAAAACCCCATTTATTGAATTAAGTTCATGAAATATAAGGGTTGAACAAGTGTCCATTTAATGAAATCCTTCTTTGACCCAAAAATATATTTGGAGAGCTAGGTTTTGATAAACTTCTATTTAATCCTAGTCTAAATAGTTAAGCGTCTAGCTTCCCTATCATTGTGGAGTGCTCACTAATTGACGATCCTAGCTTGGATGGTTGAGGTCTAAGCATTATGAACTGCATAGTTGTGTGATTAGTGGCATTTGAGTTTTTCAAGGTGCATCTTTCTATGCAAAAGGGAAAAAAATGGTGAAGTTGCGAAAGATGTCAAGTGGTTGTTGTTTGAAAATGAAGCTAAACCAATATTTGTTGTGCAAGGGGGCTTCTTCGTTTGTAGTTTGAATGAATGTGTCTCTACAAGCACTTGCATCCATGAACTCACCAAACCAAGAGGGGCATCATACATATTCCAAATGGCATG
>Ga0116229_10008742_pt1 | contig 15651 bp, 14 predicted proteins | sample S1TSphgellanicum_3_FD_87313 | JGI IMG/M metagenome (GOLD analysis project Ga0116229, IMG submission 87313) | Host-associated microbial communities from peat moss isolated from Minnesota, USA - S1T2_Fc - Sphagnum magellanicum MG | ecosystem: Host-associated > Plants > Peat moss > Unclassified...
ACGCAGGATGGTTTTCGCGAACTCGGCATCAAACCGCAATCGATGCACGGTGCGGCTCGGCAGTACCTGGGCGCATTCGAGGACAACGCCCGTCTGAGTCAAGCGCGCGCGCGCGTGGGTCGCGTCGGCCGCGGTCCCTATTGAGACGCGGCGGCGTCGCAGACGGCCGCATCGCGCTCACCGCGCGACATTTTTGCGAGCACACGCACGCGGGCGAAAAATGCTCCGAGGTCGCCCTGGACCCGCTTGAGTTCGCGCGCAAGACCCGGGATGCAGCTCTCGTATGTTGAAACGGAAACGAGATCGGCATTGTTGATCCCGGCGTCCACCATCTCCGCGAAGGGAGCGTGGCCTCCCCATTCGGACTTGAGCGAAAGATACGCGCTGCGCAGCCCCGCCAGCACCTCGCGTTTCTTCTCACGCATCATCCCGGCCTCGATCCGCGAGGCATAAATCCGCGCGAGCTCGGAGCGCGTGCCGATGAGCAGGTCGACGACGCGCTCATAGTGCTGCTGCTGCAGGACGAAATCGGCGAGATCCTTGTCGCGGCCCTGGGCGCGCAGCCAGCGCCTCACCCCCTCGTCCTCCACCAGTGTCGCGAGGGCCTCGTTGAACGGCGCATCGTCGGCCACGTAGATCAATTCATGCGTGAGCTCGTGGAATATGATCGACGCGAGTTCCACGTCGCTCCAGCCCAGCATGGTATTCAAGATCGGATCGTCGAAATGTCCGAGGGTCGAATACGCCGCGACACCGCCCACGGTCACGTCGAATCCCTGTCGGCGCAACCGCTCCGCATAGGCGCGCGCCTTGTGCTCGTCGAAGTAGCCGCGATACGCGACGCAGCCGACCACCGGATAGCACCAGGTCCTCGCCTGCACTGAAAACTCCGGCGCGGCGAACACGTTCCACACGACGAACCGGCGGTGGGTATCCGCGTAGCTGCGGTAACTGCCGTTGTCCGGCAATCCGAGTTCGCGCGTGGCGAAATCGCGGATTGCATTGACCTCCTCGAGCTGCTTGCGCAGCGGCGCCGGTGTCGCGGGATCGCGCACGACGCGCGTGATCGGCCTGCGTTCGAACATGAGCGTCGCCTGGCCTTTGACGGCCTGCAGCTCGTAGCAGCCGCCGCTCATCGCGGCAATGGCCGCGATCAGCAACGCGGCGCGGCGCTTTGGCGGGAAGCTGCTACTATTCACCGATGCAAGTGTATCTGGTTGGCGGGGCGGTTCGGGACGGCCTGCTCGGCTTGCACGTGACGGAACGCGACTGGGTCGTCGTCGGCAGCACGCGCGAGGAACTCCTGCGCTTGCAGTATCGCGAAGTCGGCCGGGATTTCCCGGTGTTCCTGCATCCGGACACGCACGAGGAATACGCGCTGGCGCGGCTCGAGCGCAAGATAGCCCCCGGCTACAAGGGATTCGAATTCCAATTCGGGCCGAATGTGACGCTGGAGGAGGATCTCGGCCGGCGCGACTTGACGATCAACGCGATCGCCCGGGCGGCCGATGGTTCTCTGATCGATCCTTATGGCGGTCTGCGCGATCTCGAGGCGCGCGTGCTCAGGCACGTATCGGACGCCTTCATCGAGGATCCGGTGCGGGTACTGCGGGTCGCCCGCTTTGCCGCGCGCTTCGCGCCGCTGGGATTCGAGGTCGCGCCGGAAACGCTGCAGCTGATGCGCACGATCGTGGAGAGACATGAACTCGACGCGCTCGTCGCGGAGCGCGTCTGGCAGGAAACCGACAAGGCGCTGCGCGAGCCGCGCACGCGCAAGTTCTTCGAGGTCCTGCGCGGCTGCGGTGCTCTGCGCGTGATCTTTCCCGAGATCGACGCGCTGTTCGGCGTGCCGCAGCCCGCCGAGTGGCACCCCGAGATCGACACCGGCGTGCATACGCTGATGGTGCTCGATGAGGCCGCGGCCTTGAGCCCTGAACCCGCGGTACGCTTCGCCGCACTGGTGCACGATCTCGGCAAGGGACAGACGCCGCGGGACGAATGGCCGCGCCATCACGGCCACGAGGGGCGCAGCGTGGCGCTGATCGAGGCGCTCTCGGCGCGCCTGCCGGTACCGACGGAGTATCGGGAATTGGCGCTGATCGTGGCGCGTTATCACGGCGTCGTACACCGCGCCGCGGAACTGCGCCCGGAGACCATACTCGATTTCCTCGAACGAGCCGACGCCTTTCGCCGTCCACAGCGATTTGCGCTGGTCCTGCTCGCCTGCGAGGCGGACTTCCGCGGCCGCGCGGGTTTCGGCGCGCGTCCGTACGGACAACGCGCGTTTCTCACAGAGGCGCGCGATGTCGCGGCCGCGATCAAACCGAGTGCCGCGGACATCGCGAGCGGCCGGGGCGCGATGATTGCCGAGCATCTGCGCCGGGACCGCCGGGCGGCCATCGCGGCGCTGCGCCGCGAGGCTTCGTAATCACGCCCTTGCGCGCGCGGCACACGTGCACTCCGGCACGCGCCGCTCAGAGCGTATGGCGTAAATCCCGCAGCGTGAACCCGGACAGTTCGAGGTCGAGCCCGCGCAGCCACGCCATCGCCTTGAAACGCTCGCCCATCTCGCCCGGCAGCATCAGTTGCCGCGCTTCGCCGGCGAGGTATGCGAGCCGGTTTCGATCGGCGCCGGCGAGGTGCTGCATCTCCCGATCGATGCCGTTGCCGGCCAGAAAATACGTTTGGGTCGTGTATCCCGCGACATGAAATCCCGCGCTCTTGCCGGCTTCGGCGAGCGCCGTGAATTCGACCCACGCCGTGATGTCCTGCAGGCCGGGATGGCGGAATGGGTCCGTGTCGACACGCTGGCGAAAATGACACAGCAGCGTGCCGTCGCGCCGTTCAGAAAAGTAATAGTGGGCCCGCGGCAATCCATAATCGAACCACAGCACCGCGCCGGTCTTGAGCGCGCGCGTCACCGCGGCCGTCCAAGCGGACAGCCGCGGGCAATATTCCGATGCGTAGCCGTCGGCCCAGTTTGCCCCCGCCGCCGCCGCGAGTGCGCCGCACGCCGCGCTCATTGCCGTGGAGGCCGGGCGGGCCGCCCAGGCGAACAGCGGAGCCGCAGCGGCACCAGCGCGCTGCGCGATGGCGACGCCCAATTCAGCAAATCCCAACGCGTCGCGGCGAAAGCGCGCCACCGGTAGCGCATCCAAGACTTCGTTGGCAAAGATGACGCCGTCGAACTGCCGGGTTGGCGGCGTATCCAGCCACTCGACCCGATCGCGCAGCGCCGGCTTGAGACGCTGCAGCGTGTCGCGCTGCCGCGCACGCAAGTCAGCGCTGACTTCGAGAATCCAGTAGCGCGCGGGCAATGTCCCAAGGTCATCGAGACGAGCGAGCACATCCGCCGCCAGGCGTCCGGTGCCCGCGCCGATTTCGAGGACGCACCCTCCCTCGAGCAGCGCCAGCACCGCCGCACACTGGCGGGCCACGCAGGCGCCGAACAGGCCGGAGATTTCCGGCGCCGTCGTGAAATCTCCGCCGGCCCCGAATTTCCGCGCGCCGCCGCTGTAATACCCCAAGCCCGGCGCGTACAGCGCGAGTTCCATGTAGTGCTCGAAGCTGAGCCAGCCGCCCGCGGAGTCGACCGCTGCGCCGATGTGCTCGCGCATCAGCGCGCACTGCCGGATTTCGTCGGCGCTCAAGTCATCACCGTCCATGTGGAGGTCCACTCTGTCGTGCACGCCTTGGCGCGATTCCCGCCGCCCGGGAGTTACGGTATCGTTCTTACGCATGACGGCGACAATCGACGGCTTGGCGTTGACGGATCAGGTCCTGCTGATCACGGGCGGAGCGCGTCGCGTCGGCGCGGCGATCGTGCGCGGACTGCATGCGGCCGGCGCCAACGTGCTGTTGCATTATCGCTCCTCGGCCGCGGCGGCGAACGCGTTGGCGGAGGAGCTCAACGCGATCCGGCCGGCGTCGGTCGCGATCCACGCGGCGGACCTCCTGCATCCCGCCGCGGCGGCGGAAATCGTGGCGGCGGCGCTGCGGCGGTTCGGACGCATCGACATCTTGATCAACAATGCCTCGAGCTTTTATCCGACCCAGGTCGGGCAGATCACGGCCACGCAGTGGGATGACTTGATCGGCAGCAATTTGCAGGCACCCCTTTTTCTGTCGCAGGCGGCGGCCCCCGCCTTGCGGCTGCAGCGCGGACTCATCATCAATATCGTGGACATCCATGGACTGCGGCCGCTCAAGGGCCATGTGGTGTACAGCGTCGCCAAGGCCGGACTCGCCATGTTGACGCGCTCCCTGGCGCGCGAGTTGGGGCCCGAGGTGCGGGTCAACGGCATCGCGCCGGGTCCCGTGTTGTGGCCGGAGAGCCCGATAGCCGCGGGCCTGCAGCAGGAAATCGTCGAGAAGACCGCGCTGAAGCGCCACGGCACGCCGGAGGATATTGCCCGTACGGCGCTGTTCCTGGCAAAGGATGCGCCATACATCACCGGCCAGATCATCGCCGTGGACGGCGGCCGCAGCGTTTGAGCGTTGCGCCGCGGTATTTGCGCGTTGAACCGAGGCGTTTGACCGGCCGTGCACGAACCTAAAACCAGCCGTAGTTGAAGCTGATGCTGATGCGGTCGCCGCGCGCCGGATTCGGCGCGACCTCGTGACGCAGCCAGCTCTCGAACAAGATGATCTGTCCGGGTTGCACCGGCACGGTCACCCAGGTCTGATTTTCGCGCGACGCGCCGTTGCGCCGGGGCGGCGCGGCCATCATCCGGTCGAGACGCGGATCCTCGAATTTCAGCCCCGGGCCGATGCGCGGTGTCTGCACGTAATAGATGCCGCTCAACGTCGCCAGAGGATGCAGGTGCGAGCCATGCACGGCGCCTCGATGCATGATGTTGACCCAGCAATCGGTCATCGAGAGGACGCGGCCGCGCATCTCGAATTCCAGCAGATCGACGAACTTCGCGACGTGGCGGTCCAGTCGCCGCTGCAGCAAGGCAAAGGTCGGCGACACGGTGTGCATCCGGTTCGCTGAACTGTACGACGTGTAGCCGTTGGGATAATGCTTGAGCGACCAGCGCACTCCGCCGGGATCGTCGCGCCTGAGCTGCCGGCATTCGTGGAGCAGCTCATCGTTCAAAAGCCTGCCGCCGCGTGAACTCAGGCTTGCGACATAGATGCGCGTGGGAAACAGCGCTTCGACCCGGGGTGCCACGCTCAAAATTCCGCGGGCCTTCGCGTGCGAATCAATTCCACGACCGCGTGGATGTCGCCGGACAAGGGGCGGTCATCGCGATACACAGCGACGACGGCGCGGACGCCCGCGTAGAGTGCATCGGTGCGGCGCGCGCGGGCCGCGGCGCCCGGCTTGAGGTCGTACGCCTGCGCCGCCGTGAGCAGTTCGATCGCAAAAATGTGCTCGGCGTTGCCCAGAATCTGCAGCAACTTGAGCGCGGCCGGCGTCGCATGGCTCAGGTGATCTTCCTGCATACCCGACGTCACACCGCCATCCAGGCTCGCGGGCGCGGCGAGACGCCGGTTGTCCGCGACCAGCGCGGCCGCCGTGTATTGCGCGATCATGAGCCCGGAGCCGACACCGGCTTCGGCGGCGAGAAATGCCGGCAAGCCGCTCAGCAGCGGATTGACGAGCCGGTCGATGCGCCGCTCGGACATGGCCGCGGTCTCGGCAACGGCGATGGCGAGCGAATCGGCCGCCAACCCGAGCGCGGCGCCGACGGCGTGCGCTTCGGAATACGCGCGAGGTGCCTCCGGCGTGCCGGCGAGCAGGGGGTTGTCAGTCACCGATTCGAGCTCACGCCCGGTTACCGCGGCCGCAAAATCGAACACGTCACGGGCGGCGCCGTGGACCTGCGGAATCGCCCGCAGGCTCAACGGATCCTGGGTGTGCAGGCCCACGCTTGCCGCCAGGATCGCGCTGCCTTGCAGCGCCGCGCGCAAATTCTCACCGACGCGCGCGAGTCCCGGCGACGGCCGCAGGCTGAGCACTTGCGCATCGAACGCGGCTGACTGCCCGCGCAGATTTTCAAAACTCATCGCCGCGATGACGTCGGCCCAGTCCAGCAGCCGCTCGGTGCGCAGCAGCGCGAGCGCGCTGAGGCCGGTCCCGCACGGCGTGCCGTTCACGAGGCTGAGGCCTTCTTTCGCCTCGAGCTGCAATGGCTGCAATCCGATCGCCGCGAGGGCCTCGGCGCCGGATCGCGGCTCGCCCCGAACCCGTGCGGTACCGGCGCCGAGCAGAACCAGCGCGACGTGCGCCATATGCGTCAAGTAGCCGACGGAGCCCCCCGCCGGCACTTCCGGCAGGCAATCCTTGTTGAGGAGCGCGACCAATGCCTCGACGACCTCGATCCGCACGCCGGAATACCCATGCGCGAGGTTATTGACCGCGGCCGCGATGATCGCCCGGGTCTCGGCCGCGCCGAGTACGGCTCCCACGCCGGCCGCATGGCTCATCACGATATTGCGCGAGAGCTGGCGCAGCCGTGCTGCGTCCACGACCACGTCGCACAAGGCCCCGACACCGGTGTTGACGCCATAGGTGCGCAGACGCTTCGCGACGATCGATTCCACCAGGCTGCGGGCCGCGCCGACTCGCGCCGCCGCGGGCGCGGATAGCGCGAGCGGCGATCCTTGCGCGACGGCCGCCAATTGCTGCCAGCTCAAGACTCGATCGAGCAGGATCACTTCGCGCCGCTGAGCGAGCGCCATGCCGCCAGATCCTCGCTGGTGCGTTCGATGACGATGCCGACGTCGCGCGAACCGCGCACCGCACCGGGTTTGCTCAAGCAGATGCGCGCGGCGGCGATGTTGAACTCGGCGAGGATCAGCATGGCAATTTGTTCAGCGAGCGTTTCGACCAGATGGAAACTCGAACCTTCGATGAACGCGAGGACCCGCTTGGCAACCCGCTTGTAGTTCAGCGTGTCGTCGATCGAATCGCTGAGCGCGGCCTTGCGCACGTCGGCGCTCATCTCGATATCGACCATCACGGTCTGCTTGACCTGCCGTTCCCAGTCGAAAATTCCGATGATCGCCTCGGTCTTCAGGGCATGAATGAAAATCTTGTCCATGGAGACTGCTTAAACCTCCGTTGTTGCGTCAATCACCCAGGTCCCGGGTCAATGACCCAGATCCCAGGTCGCCCGGGCCGTTGCCGTCTCCGGGTGGTTTTCACCCGCCTGCAGCCGCAGGCAGCCCACGAGCGCGATCATCGCGCCGTTGTCTGTGCAAAATTCGGGCCGCGGGAAATACACATGCGCGTTGCCCTCCCGCGCAACCCCTTCCAGGCGTTCGCGCAAGCGCAGATTGGCGCCGACGCCGCCCGCGACCACCAAGCGCCGCCGTCCCGTGACCTTGAGCGCGCGTCGGCATTTCTCCGCGAGCGTCTCGATCACGGCCTCCTGAAAGCCGCGCGCGACGTCGGCTCGGACCTGATCGTCCAAAACGCGGCCGCGCAAGGCTACTAGGGCGGCGGTCTTCAAGCCACTGAAACTGAATTCGAGGCCATCGCGGTCCAGCATCGGGCGTGGAAACACGAACTGGCCGCTGCGGCCGTTCTCGGCCAGGCGCGCGAGCGCGGCGCCCCCGGGATAGGGTAGCCCCAAGAGCTTGGCGGTCTTGTCGAAGGCTTCGCCGGCGGCGTCGTCCAAGGACTCCCCGAGGACCGTATAGCGCCCGAGGCCTGCGACGTCGACCAGCTGCGTGTGACCACCCGAGACGAGCAGCGCCAGAAAGGGATAGTCCGGCGGGTTCTGTTCCAGCAGGGGGGCGAGCAAATGGCCCTCCAGATGATGGATCCCCACCGCGGGTTTACCCCAGGCGTAAGCCAGGCTGCGCGCGAACCCGGCCCCGACCAGCAAAGCCCCGATCAGTCCAGGGCCCGCGGTATAGGCGATGCCGTCGATGGATTCCCGCGCCGAAGCCGCGTCGGCCAGCGCTTCTCGGACCAGGGGCAGCAGACGCCGGACGTGGTCGCGGGAGGCGAGTTCAGGCACGACGCCGCCATAGGCTTGGTGCATCGCAATTTGACTGTACAGCCGATGTGACAACAGGCCCGCCTGGGCGTCGTAGACGGCGACGGCCGTCTCGTCGCAGGAGGTCTCAATACCGATCACTCGCATGCCGCGCGCACTCTTTGCCTTTTCGGGGGTCTCCCATTAGAATGCGCGCCCCTGGCGGCAATTGCCGGGTGAAGTGTCGTTTTTGCCGATGAGGTTTGAATGCCCAGCGTTCGAGTTCGAGAGAATGAGTATTTTGACGCCGCCCTGCGGCGTTTCAAGCGGGCCTGTGAAAAAGCGGGCGTGCTCACCGAGCTGCGGCGACGGGAATTCTACGAAAAGCCGACCCAGGAGCGTAAGCGCAAGAAGGCAGCCGCGGTCAAGCGTCACCTGAAGCGGCTGTCCCGGGAGAATATGCGCAGCATGGGCGGCAGCGCCCCGCCGAGTCCGCCGCCGTCCCCGGCGCGCTCCTATTGATGAGCGAGAGGCGGCGCGCCGCATGGCTGCCGCAGCGTCGATGTCCCTCAAAGACCGCATCACCGAAGACATGAAGGCAGCGATGCGCTCTGGTGAAAAAGAGCGGCTCGGCGTGATCCGATTGGTGACGGCCGCCATCAAGCAGCGTGAAGTCGATGAGCGCATTGTCCTCGATGACAGCCAGGTGTTGACCGTGCTCGAGAAGATGATCAAACAGGGCAAGGAGTCCCTGGCGCAATTCCAGGCCGGCAATCGAACCGACCTGGCCGACAAGCAAACGGCAGAGATCGCGTTGCTGCAAACCTACCTGCCTGCGGCGATGAGCGATGCCGAGATCGAGACGCTGATTGCCGATGCCATCGCGGCGAGCCACGCGACCACGATCAAAGACATGGGCAAGGTCATGGCGCTCATCAAGGCCAAAGCGCAGGGCCGTGCCGACATGGGCTCCGTCGGCGCGAAAATCAAAGCCAAGCTCGGCGGTTGATCCCCCAGCGGTCCATGGCCGGCCGCATTCCACAGGCGTTCATCGACGAACTCGTCGCACGCTCCGACATCGTCGAAATCATCGGTACGTGCGTGAGCCTCAAGAAGGCCGGCCGTGAGTACAAGGCCTGCTGCCCCTTTCACGACGAGAAGACGCCGTCGTTTTGGGTGAGTCCCGACAAGCAGTTCTATCACTGCTTCGGCTGCGGCGCGCACGGCACCGCGATCGGGTTTCTGATGCAGTATGAAAAGCTGGCATTTCCGGAGGCGGTCGCGCAACTCGCGGGGCGCGCGGGCCTCGACCTGCCGCGTGAAGCACAGGGGGCACGCGAATCCGGCAGCGCCGATCTGTATGAGCTGATGGCGTCCGCGTCGCGCTTGTTCGAGCAGAATCTCAAGGACAGCGAGCGTGGCTCGGCGTATCTGGTGCGGCGTGGCATCGACGCCGCGACCGCGGCGGCATTCGCGCTGGGCTATGCCCCCGACGCCTGGGCCACCGTGCTCAATCGGTTCGGCGCGGGCGAGGAGGAGCGGCGCCGGCTGCTGCAGGTCGGCCTCATCGTCGAGCGCGATACGCGCGGCGGCGAGCGCCAGACCGGCCACTACGACCGTTTTCGCGATCGGCTGATGTTCCCGATCCGCGATGCCCGCGGGCGCGTACTCGGATTCGGCGCGCGCGTCATCGATCAGGGTGAACCAAAATACTTGAACTCGCCGGAATCGCCGCTGTTCCACAAGGGCCGCGAGCTCTATGGCCTCTACGAGGCGCGGCAGGCGCGCGCGGATTTCAGGCGCCTGCTCATCGTCGAGGGTTACATGGACGTGGTGCGTCTGCATCAGGCGGGCATCGTCTACGCGGTCGCGACGCTCGGCACGGCCACCACCCAGGAGCACCTGCACAAGATTTTCAGGCTCACGACGGAAGTCGTGTTCTGTTTCGATGGCGACCGCGCCGGGCGCGCGGCGGCGTGGCGCGCCCTGGAGAACTCCCTGTCCATGGCGCTCGAGGGCCGTGAACTCAAGTTCCTGTTCCTGCCGGACGGGCATGACCCGGATTCCTTGGTCGCCGCGGAGGGCGCAGCCGCCTTCGAGGCGCGCATCAAGGACGCGCTACCCCTGTCGGAATACCTGCTGCAGCACCTGCGAGCCCAAGTCGATCTGGCTCATGTGGATGGGCGCGCCAAGCTCGCGGCCTTGGCCCGGCCGCTGTTCGCGCGGATGCCGGACGGCATCTACCGCGAGCTGCTCGCCGATCGGCTCGCCGGCGAAATACGGATGCCGGCCGGGAAGCTCAAGGAGCTGCTGCGCGCCGGCGGCGCCGGGCTTAAGTCCCCCGCACGACCGGAACCGTCCGGCCACGATCGTGGTCTCAAACACAGCGGGCGGGCGGCGCTGCGCCCGGGAAGGGGCAATCTGCTGCGTCAGGCCATCACCTTGGTGCTGCATCATCCATCAGCCGCGGCCGTGATTCGCGACCCACAGGTGCTGCGCGCCGTGGACCGGCCCGGCGTCGCGGTTTTGCAGGAACTGATCGAACAGGCGAGCGCCTCGACGCCACCCAACACCGCCATGCTGCTGGAACGCTGGCGCGACCGCGCCGAATTCGACCGTTTGGCCCAATTGGCCGCCACGGAGCCTCTGGTCGCCGATAGCGCGGCAGCCGCCAGCGAGTTGGCGATGGCGGTCGACAAGCTCCTGGACGAATATGGCCCACGGCGCAGGCTCGACGAATTACTGCGAAAAGCACAGCATTTTGACTTGAATTTCGATGAAAAGGCGGAATTGAGTGAGCTATTGCGGCATAAGGACCGCTCCGACGCAGCCCCTTGACGGCTGCGGCCGAAAGGCAATGTTTCCTGGCTACGGAATGACCAAAAACGTATACTAGTCGGCTACGTGTTTTAATCTCCCAGCTCACACGAGGCGTGAACCTTGATCAAAAAAGCGCCACAAGGCACAGCGACGCAAATCGCGGACGAGCGTCAGTCCCAACTGAAACTGCTGATTGCGCGCGGCAAGGAACAGGGTTACCTCACCTACGCTGAAGTCAACGATCATCTGCCGAGCGAAATCGTCGATCCCGAACAGATCGAAGATATCGTAAACATGATCAACGACATGGGCATTCCGGTCTACGAAAAGGCGCCGGACGCCGAGTCGTTGCTGCTGACCGACGCCACGGCGGCGCCGGATGAGGAGGCGGTCGAAGAAGCCACCGCCGCGCTCGCCAATCTGGATGCCGAATTCGGCCGCACCACCGATCCGGTGCGCATGTACATGCGCGAGATGGGCACGGTCGAGCTGCTGACCCGCGAGGGCGAAATTCGCATTGCCAAGCGCATCGAGGAAGGCCTCGAAGCGGTCAAGATCGCGCTCGGCAGCTACCCCGGCACCTATGACCTGCTGCTGCGCCATTACGAGTCGGTCAAGGCCGGCCAGATGCGTCTCGTGGACGTGATTGTGGGATTCGTCGACCCGAACGCTCCCGACGAAATCGCGCAGCCGCAGAATCCGAAGATGATGGCCCTCGAGCGCGAGGAAGCGGCGGGCGACGACGACGATGCCGAGGACGAGGAGGAGGAGGAGGCGATTGATACGGGACCGGACCCGGAGGAAGCGGGCAGGCGCTTCGTTTCGCTCGGCAAAGTCCATCATCAATACGTGAACTCGCTCGACAAGCTCGGCTCGAAGGATCCGAAGACCCTGAAGCTGCGCAAGAAGATATGCGGCGAGCTCATGGAGCTGAAGCTGTCGCCGAAGATGTTCGACCAGCTGATCGACAACCTGCGCCAGCATGTGACCGAAGTGCGCCTGCTCGAAAAGGAGATCATGTTCCTTTGCATCAAGCAGGCCGGCATGCCGCGCAAGGATTTCATCTCCACGTTCCCGAAGAACGAGACCAGCACGCGCTGGCTCGACAAGCACATCAAGGCGAAGAAGCGCTATTCGGCGCCGCTGGCGAAATTCAAGGACGAGATCGAGCGCCGGCAAAACAAGCTGAAGGAACTGGAAGGCTTGTTTCACGTGTTGATCAACGAGATCAAGGAGATCAACCGCGAAGTGTCGATCGGCGAGGCGAAGGCCCGCCGCGCGAAGAAGGAGATGGTCGAGGCGAACCTGCGCCTCGTGATTTCGATCGCCAAGAAGTACACGAATCGCGGCTTGCAGTTCCTGGACCTGATCCAGGAGGGAAACATCGGCTTGATGAAGGCCGTGGACAAATTCGAGTACCGGCGCGGTTACAAATTCTCCACGTACGCGACGTGGTGGATACGCCAGGCCATCACGCGCTCGATCGCGGATCAGGCACGGACCATCCGAATTCCGGTGCACATGATCGAAACGATCAACAAGCTCAATCGCATCTCGAGACAGATGCTGCAGGAAATGGGACGCGAGCCGACTCCGGAGGAGCTGGCCGTGCGCATGGAGATGCCCGAGGACAAGGTTCGCAAGGTCTTGAAGATCGCCAAGGAGCCGATCTCGATGGAAACGCCCATCGGCGACGACGAAGACTCGCACTTGGGCGACTTCATCGAGGATACGTCGGTCTTCTCCCCGATCGATTCCGCCACGACCGAGTCACTGCGCGAGACCACGCATTCCGTACTGGCCCAGCTCACCCCGCGGGAAGCGAAGGTGTTGCGTATGCGCTTCGGCATCGACATGAACACCGATCACACGCTCGAAGAAGTGGGCAAGCAGTTCGATGTCACCCGCGAGCGCATCCGGCAGATAGAGGCGAAGGCCCTGCGCAAATTGCGTCATCCCAGCCGCAGCGAGCAGCTGCGCAGCTTTTTGATGGACGATTGACGCGCGCCCAAGAATCGGCGCGCTGAAAATCCGTTCAAGGGCGCGTTGCGGGCCGGCGCGCTTACCGGCGTGCTTCCCCGCCCGGTCCGAACAGCATGAGGACTCTGGCGTCGGGCGCGAGCGTCACCATCCGCTCGAACTTGAGGCCGATTTTTTCCAGCACGGCGATCGACGCAAGATTCTCCGGGGAGACGATGCCGACGATACGCTCGAGCCGAAGCTCCCGTTTGCCGTACTCGAGAACGGCGGCCGCGGATTCGGTGGCGTAGCCCATCCCGCCATATTGCGGCAGGAAGGCAAAGCCGATGTCGACATCCTCGAGAGCTTCGCGCTTCACCAAGCCGCAGATGCCGATCGGCAGTCCCTCCTCCCGCAGCGAGGTCAGATACAGGCCGAACCCGAATCGGCGGTAACTCTCGATCGGGCCCTTGGCGATGTAATCGCCCGCGCCGGCGAGGTCGCGCACACCCTTGTCGCCGATATGCCGGATGAACGACTCCTGATTCAACAACCCCAAAATGAATTCGGCGTCGCCAAGCTCGAGCCGCCGCAACGTCAAGCGTTCGGACTCGATGAGGTTCACAATTCGCCCAGGGTGTTGCGCCATGCGCCGATGATACGGAGACCCTCGCGGAAGCGGAACACGTCCATGACCCCAGTGTAGCCCGGCCGCCGCTGAAAGCGCTTGACCGTGCGTGGGGTGATGTCGTGTACTTCGGGGCCGATTGATGGGGCCCGCTCACGCCGGCATAAGAACAGGCTTTTCCAAGGATCTCGGGATGCGACTAGTGAAGAAGGGGTTGGCGGCGGCGTGCCTGTGCGTGGTGCTGTCCCCTGGCGCGCGCGCGGAAGGCGTCAGTGCGTACCTGCCGCTGAACCTCGAGCCGGAGATCGAGCGGGAGATCGAGCGCGTGCTGATTCTCGCCGATGAGCCGATACTGAAGCGGCCGTTCGCGGTTGCCCTCGTGCTTGACGCGTTGCCACAGGCTTGTCAGATCGACCAGCCGCTGTGCCGGAAAGTGCGCCGTTATCTGCAGCGTTACTCCCGCGACTATGCCGTGACGCATGCGAGCGCCACGGCCGCGGCCAGCCATGGCGCCCAGGGAACCGTGCCGGACGAGCACGGCTTGCCGGTCAAGAGCGATTGGGAGTTGTCCGCGCAGGCATTCGTTCAACCGAACGACTATTTTCTCGCGAGCGCGGGCGCAATCGGCTACTCGGGACGCACGGTACCGACGGGCTCGATGTTGAGCTTCGGCACCCACTGGGCCCAGGTCGACATCGGATACCGCGATCACTGGTTCTCGCCCGCGACGGACAGCAGCCAGCTGATCAGCACCGAGGCACCGACGATGCCGTCCGTGACCCTGTCGAATTACGAGCCGCTGACGCGCCTCGGGTTTCAATATGAGCTGTTTCTCGCGCGCATGTCGAAATCCGACGACATCATCTACCAGGGCAAGGTGGGCAGCGGCTATCCCCGCCTTTTCGGCGCGCAATTCTCCATCGAACCCTTCAGCGGCTGGTCGATCGGCATCAACCGCCTCACGCAAAATGGCGGCGCGGACGGGTTGCCGACCTCCCTGCATTTTCTCGCGAAGGATTTCTTTCAGCCGAGCGGCCAGGCCCAGGATGAGAGCAACCAACAGGCCTCCTACATCAGCCGTTTCATCTTTCCGGGCAAGACGCCGTTTGCCGTGTACTTTCAATATGCCGGTGAAAACACGGAGAACGGCGGCAGCTACCTGCTCGGCGAGTCCGCGCTGACCGCCGGCATCGATTTCCCGAAAATCGGGCGCTACTTCGACCTCACCTATGAAGTATCCGAGTGGCAAAACACCTGGTACACCCACTTCATCTATGGGGACGGCATGACCAACGACGGCTTGGTGCTCGGCAATTGGGGCGCCGACCAACGCGTCTTCAATGATGGGGTCGGGGCGCGGAGCCAGATGCTGCGCATCGGCTGGTACCCGTCGTTCGGGGGCTATCTCGAAGAGCGCGTGCGCACCTTGGTGAACCAGGAGTATTACGGCAGCCAGAGCCGCGTCTATGATCCCGAGGTACCCGCCTATCCCTACCGCCACTACGTCGATTTCACACTGCGCTATTCCCGCCCATGGAACGGCACCACCGTCGGCGGCGAGGTCTTCGGCGGGCGCGACGTCTTCGGCAGGTCCTTCTCGCGCCTCTCGGTCTTCGTGCGCTATGGCGGGGACGACCTCACGCGCGACGACGGCACGCTCGACGATGAGCCGCTCGCCGATCACGACGAACACGGCGCGGAGGTGTTCGTGGACGCCGGCATCAACGCCAACAATCTGCGCGTCAATGTCGAGCCGGATCTGCCGGTCACATCGACGGGGCTGCACGTCGGAGCGCATGGTGCCGTCGGTGCGCGGCGTGCCGTGTCGGCCAACAACGATTTGGGCGTGCGCGTCGAGCTGGACGAAGTGGACGGACATTCCTTGATCGGCGTGCGCGCGATCGACTGGCGCTACCGTTTCGCGAGCCCGCTCGCGCTCGGCCTGTTCGCGGGCGCCGCGCGCTACGATCTCGCGACTCCGGCCTATTCGCTATACGCCGGAGTCGGCGCACAGTGGCGGGACATTTTTCCGGATTGGGATCTCGGGCTCGACTATCGCTACGCGCAGAATGTGGCGCGCGATCATCTGCTCGCGACCGATCCGCAAGGACCCCGTCCGGAGACCTTCTACAAGATAGAAACCGCCGTACTTTACATATCGCGCCGGTTCTGACTCGATAATCACCCGCGTGGTGCTTAAGTTCCCGGCGAATCAGTCGATACCCCGGACGCCATCAGCCATCTCGAGCAGTTCATGAACTCAAAGAAAGTGCACTGCGGCGCATGCCGGACCACCGCCAACCTTCCCGA
>Ga0116229_10008745_pt1 | contig 15649 bp, 12 predicted proteins | sample S1TSphgellanicum_3_FD_87313 | JGI IMG/M metagenome (GOLD analysis project Ga0116229, IMG submission 87313) | Host-associated microbial communities from peat moss isolated from Minnesota, USA - S1T2_Fc - Sphagnum magellanicum MG | ecosystem: Host-associated > Plants > Peat moss > Unclassified...
CAGTGTAACTCCTGACTGCTTTCCTTTCCAACAATCAGTCTGCGTCTCAGTACTAATGTCTGTTTTTTATCTGTTATTCTATCCGTGCTTTGCCTCTGTCTGAGCTTTTAGTCCAAACTCCAGCATTGATTGCTGCTGGGTTGGAACAAGCGAAACAGTTTTCTTGGCCAAAAATGGCGAAAACTGTCGGTTCCGCACTGATTGAAGCTACTCTCCTACCTTTGAAGCTAAAGCAGACTAATGGTATGTGTCATTAATTCTGATGGGTTGAAGAGTTTTGGTCTTTGACTCTAAGAGATCTCTTTGCGCAACTACGAACCCCGCAAAATTAATGACACAGACTACTAATTTCTGTACGTTCGCTCATTTTGTCAGGGTAAGAGGAATTAATGCCTGACAGAGTAAGGAAACAAAAGAGTTGTGGATCTGCTAAAACCTAAACCGTGTAATACTTGGGAAAAGGTTTGAGAGATCAAGCCATGTATTACATGGGAGCAGGGAAATTAGGTGTTTCTATGTATTACATGGAAGTTGTTGGTGCTACTGGGGGCATGTAACCTATATTACATGCCTTTATTGTCTGACATAACGCGTAGTTGGGGGCTTGTACCTTGAATTTATTCATTTTGTTAGCGTAGCGTAAAGCCCTCTCTACGAGAGGCTTCGCCAACAGCATAGCTTTGCTTAGAGCGAGTTCGCGTTCGCGCAGCGTCTCGTAGAGAGCATCATTACAAACTATTCGGTCATAGGGTCAACGCTCAACAGTCAACGCTCAATTCTATGACTTCTGAATTCCTTGTAAAAAATTTATAGTCAAGATGATAGTTTCTGTGAAGGAGGTGGGTATCCTCATGACAGGAGGATAGACAAGACCTAAGTATTTACCACAATAACCAGCAAAACATGACTATTTCAGGAAAAGAATAGTGGGTAAGGGAGAACGCCAGACAAACAATCTACAGAAACCTAATTAATAACTGCCGCATATGGCAGTGGAGTCAAAATTTGACTTCAAGACTGTTGGTATAAGAAATTCGCTGTTACTATTGCAATCAATCAAAACATGTTTAATGATAAATCTATTTTGATCACGGGTGGTACAGGCTCTTTCGGCAAGCAATTTGTGAAAACGGTTCTTAGTCGATATCAGCCTCGAAAAGTCATAGTTTATTCACGGGATGAACTGAAGCAGTATGAGATGGCGCAGGAGTTTTATTCGCCTGCAATGCGCTATTTCATTGGGGATGTGCGCGATCGCGATCGCCTACGTCTGGCAATGCGGGGTGTGGATTACGTCATTCATGCTGCTGCACTCAAGCAGATTCCTGCTGCTGAATACAACCCGATGGAATGTATTAAAACGAATATTTATGGAGCCAATAATGTTATTGATGCAGCGATTGAGCAGGAGGTCGAGAAAGTAATTGCTCTCTCTACAGATAAAGCAGTCAATCCGATTAATCTTTACGGGGCAACTAAGCTAGCTGCTGATAAACTTTTTGTTGCTGCCAATAACATTGTTGGGGAATTAAAAACTCGGTTTGCTGTAGTTCGCTACGGAAATGTAGTCGGATCAAGAGGGTCAGTTGTGCCGTTTTTTCAAAAACTGATTGGGGAAAAAGCTACTGAGATCCCCATTACTGACCCGCGCATGACTCGCTTTTGGATTACGCTTCAACACGGAGTAGACCTTGTTCTTAATAGCTTTGAGCGCATGAAAGGAGGAGAAATTTTTGTACCTAAGATTCCTTCAATGAAAATTACCGATTTGGCTGAAACACTTGCTCCAGGGGTGCCGACTAGGATTGTGGGGATTAGGCCAGGGGAAAAACTGCATGAAGCCATGTTTTGCGCTGAAGCTTCACATTTAGTGTTGGAGTTTGCTGACCATTATGTGATTAGACCAACCATAGAATATGCCCATGTCGTTGATTACACCTGCAACGCTTTGAGTGAAAAAGGAGTTCCGGTTCCAGAGGGATTTGAGTATAGCTCTGAGACGAATACGGAATGGCTGAAGGGTTTCCAATTGCTAGATATGTTGAAACCATGAATCACTATATTCCATACGGGCGACAAGATATATATTAGGAAAATAGAGAAACATGAAATTATCAAGCTGGAATCAGTACTTATCATCAAGTAATCCTTGGACAAAGAGGTTAATTGGGATAGAAAACTTCTCTAGACAACGCAACTTGGAACAAATCAAACGGGAATATAACCAGGATAAATATGGTCCACTTTTGGAGTTTGATTTCAAAGATATTGAGCTTTATAAAAGAAAAGAGCTTGAATTAGCTGGTCTGAGAGAAAAAGATAATATTTTTTTCTCATTAGGTGAGGAAGTTTTGGAAATTAACTTTAGGTTAGCTTTTTCTATTTACTATTCAGTTATTTCTGACGTTATCAGAAGATATAGTCCAAACCGTATTTGTGAACTTGGGTGCGGGTATGGCTATAACCTCTCATACCTCAAAAGCATATGTCCAGAAGTATATGGAGGTGAATATTCGGAAAATGCAGTTACAATAGCCAGTTTACTAGGGTTTGATGTTAAAAAGTTTAATTATTACGATGTTGATGAATATACTATGATTAAAAGTGGAAGTTTAATTTTAACTGTTCACAGTGTAGAACAACTTCCGAGTGCTAAAGTATTCATTAGTGGAGTATATGAAAATCGACACAAAATTGATTTGATAGTGAATTTTGAACCATCTTTTTTGACAGAAAGAAACTCTTTGATAGGTGTCCTCAGAAATCGCTATATTGAAATCAATGATTACAACAGAGATTTAATCACCCTATTGATGGATAGAAATGATGTTGATATTCTTGAATACCATTCAGATTATGTTGGAATGAATCCGCTGAATCCAACAAATATAGTAGTTTGGAAATTTAGATAAAGCTTTAAAATGGTTAATTCTTTTATTCCATACGGGCGACAAGATATCAGTCAAGAAGATATTGATGCTGTAGTTGAAGTATTGCGCTCAGATTGGATTACTCAAGGTCCAGCTATAGAGCGATTTGAGCAAGCTGTTGCCAAATATTGCGTGGCAAGTTATGCTGTAGCAGTTTCCAGTGCGACAGCAGCATTGCATATCGCTTGTCTTGCAGCTGGTTTGGGACAGGGGGATATCCTTTGGACATCACCTAATACGTTTGTCGCTTCAGCCAACTGTGGATTGTACTGCGGTGCAAAGGTCGATTTTGTCGATATTGACCCGAACACCTATAATTTGAGCGTCTCTGAATTAGAGCGTAAGTTGGTTTGGGCAGAGAAGCAAGGGTGTTTGCCGAAAGTAGTGATACCTGTGCATTTTGCTGGACAATCCTGTGAAATGGAGCAGATTGCAGCTCTGTCACAGCGTTATGGTTTCAGAATTATTGAAGATGCTTCTCATGCAATTGGGGGAAGCTATCAGGGACAACCTGTTGGGTGTTGTCAATTTTCGGATATAACAGTTTTTAGCTTTCATCCGGTGAAAATTATCACAACGGGTGAGGGTGGTATGTTGTTGACAAATCAGGAGGAATTGTATCAGAAGTTGATGAGGTTGCGATCGCATGGCATTACCCGTAATCCAGCGTTGATGCAAGGGGAGTCTCACGGTCCTTGGTATCATCAGCAGTTGGAGCTAGGCTTCAACTATCGGATGACAGATATTCAAGCGGCATTGGGTGCTAGTCAGTTGCAACGACTGGATGAGTTTGTTGAACGTCGTCAGTTTCTGGCTGAGCGTTACAATCAGATGCTACAAGCTTTACCGTTAATGTTGCCGTGGCAATATCCAGATACTGAGTCTAGCTGGCATCTGTATGTGATTCGGCTGAAGCTGGATAAGATTGGAAAAACTCACCGTGAGGTGTTTGAAGAACTTCGGGCTGCTGGGATTGGAGTGAGTTTACACTATATTCCGGTACACACTCAACCTTATTATCAACAATTAGGTTTCAATTGGAGTGACTTCCCACAAGCAGAGAGTTATTACCAGGAAGCAATCAGCCTTCCCGTTTACTACGGCTTGACTCAGAAAGACCAAGACAGAGTTGTCACAACACTTCAAGAGATTCTGCTATGAAAACGGTCGCTATCATTCAAGCACGCATGGGGTCTACTCGCCTACCTGGAAAGGTGATGAAACAGCTTTGTGGCAAGACTGTTTTGGCTCATGTTATTTCCAGAGTTCAAGCTTGCCCATTAGTTGATGAAGTGATTGTTGCCACGACTACATCCCCATCGGACGATGTTATTATTACAGAATCTAAAAAATGTGGGGCAAAATGCTTTCGGGGAAGTGAAGAAGATGTTCTAGAGCGTTACTATCTGGCGGCTAAAGAATATAAAGCTGATGTAGTTGTGAGGGTAACAGCTGACAACCCTTTGGTTGATCCTGAAGTTTTCTCACAAATGTTGGAAGACTTCAAGAGCAAAACAGAATGCGGACTTGATATTGACTATCTGAGTAATAGCCTGAATCGAAGCTATCCTTTAGGTCTAGATGCAGAAGTTTTTACTTTTGCATCTTTAGAAAGAACTCATAGAGAAGCATACAAGGCATATGAAAGAGAACACGTTACACCTTATATCTATGAACATCCAGAAATCTTTTCTTTACATGGACAAACATGGGATAAAGATTTCTCTGCTTACCGATGGACTTTAGATAGTGAAGAGGATTGGATACTGATTTCAGAAATATACACTGAACTGTATAAATATGGAGAAATTTTTACCACCGATGAGGTGCTGGCACTCCTCAATGAAAAACCTGAGTTAGTCAAGATAAACGCTCATGTTAAACACAAAGAAATGTAATGACTTTACCTTAGGAACAGCTCAACTAGGAATGAAGTATGGAATTGCTAACACTACAGGAAAACCAGATATTAGTGAAGCTATTTACATTGTACGACAAGCCGTTGCACATGGTGTCACGAGTATAGATACGGCTAGAGCATATGGAGACGCTGAAACAAGGATAAGTGAGGCGCTATCAGGTGGATTGGCTGACAAAGTTAATGTTGTTACAAAACTTGACCCCTTTGACAACTTGGACTTAGACGAGTTAGAAACAAATATACTTCTAGCAGTCGATGCTAGCATATTTCGGTCATGCAATGAATTACGCAAACAGCATCTCCAAACTCTATTGCTTCATAGGTGGCAACACCGCTTTGCCTACAAAGAAGCTATTTGGCGAAGACTATTAGAGTTAAAAAAAGATGGATTTATTGAGAAAATAGGTGTTTCTGTATATACGCCTATAGAGGCAATTGATGCACTAAACGAACCAGAGATAGAGCATATTCAACTACCTTTTAATATATTAGACTGGCGTTGGAAAGCGGCTGGTTTGCCTCAACTTATAGCACAAAGACCTGATATGGTCACTCACGCACGCAGTGCATTATTACAAGGATTATTGACAGCTGATTCAGTAGCTTGGGATAGGGTAGAAGGTAGCAATCCTAATAACTGGATCATAAAGTTAGATAAGCTCGTAAAAGAATTAGGGCGCGAAAGTAGGGCAGATTTATGTTTTGCCTATGTACGGTCTCAATCATGGATTACCAGTATAGTTGTAGGTATTGAAACTAGATTTCAGCTTGATGAAAATATCAAAATATTTCAAAACACTCCATTAACGGATGAGGAAACTCAGAAAGTAGAAGCTGAGCTAAGTGGTGCGACTGAGGAACTACTGAACCCAGCAAAATGGAGAATAAAATGCTTTAGGGGTTATTAGTGTTGAACAATAGTAAATTTAACGAACTATTTCGACTCGACGGACGGATAGCACTAATCACTGGTGCTACTGGCCACTTGGGAAAAAGTTTTACCACTGCCCTTTGCCAAGCTGGGGCGCATGTTATATTGAATGGTCGTACATCGGAGAAACTAGAACAGTTTGCTAAGCAGTTAACATCAAATGGTAACAGAGTTTCTCTAGCTGCTTTTGATATAACTCAAGAGCATTTAATTGAGGAAAATATTAGTCGCATAGCGGCAAAACATGGTCGCTTGGATATTATTGTAAACAACGCCTATGCAGGTCGAAGTAGTACATTTGAAACAGCAACTTGGCAAGACTTTGATAATTCTTATAGAGTCAGCGTCACCGTTGCATTCCGTATTATCCAGATTGCCAAGCCATTGTTAGAAGAAGCTGCTAAGCACAATCTAGGCGGTGCTTCTGTGATTAATATTGCTTCTATGTATGGGATGGTAAGTCCTGACCCGGCTATTTATGGAGATAGTGGAGCAAATAACCCTCCTTATTATGGCTCTGCAAAAGCTGGCTTAATTCAATTGACTAGGTACGCTGCCTGTCATCTTGCTACCTCCAAAATCCGTGTTAATTGTATCAGTCCTGGTCCATTTCCTTCTCCAGATATTGTGGAAAAAAACCCCACGTTTCACAAAGAACTATGTAGAAAAAACCCAATGCATAGAATTGGTTATCCAGACGATCTAATTGGTCCGTTGTTATTTCTGGCCTCAGATGCTTCGACCTATGTAACAGGTATTAATTTACCCGTTGATGGAGGTTGGACGGCTTGGTAGAAAGTTAAGTGACAAGCACTTACAAATTCCTCTTATTTTTAGCAAGATGTTTAGGCTTCAAGGATGTCAATAAACCAACCACTAATTATCCGTGCTGATGCTGATACCCAGATTGGTACCGGTCATGTGATGCGCTGTATGGCTCTGGCTCAAGCTTGTCTTGATGGTGGTGGGCAGGGAATTTTCTTCATGGCAACGGAAGCACCAGCGCTCGATACTCGGTTAAAGTCTGAGTGTATGGAAGTTGTCCACCTGTCAGTTCCTTTAGGAAGTGCAGAGGATGCTAAGAAAACAACCCAGCTAGCACACAAATTGGGTGCTAGCTGGATTGTTGTCGATGGTTATAACTTTGGAGTGGAATATCAAGAAATTATCAAGGATTCTGGGCTGCGTCTTCTGTTTATTGATGATTATGGAAACGCAGACCACTACTATGCTGATATCGTCTTAAATCACAACATCTATACTAACGAGGATTTGTACTCCAATCGAGAGCCTTACACTCAGTTGTTGTTGGGTACTCGCTATGTGCTATTGCGGAGAGAGTTTTGGCAGTGGCGAGGATGGCAGAGATCGCTCCCTTTGATAGCTAGCAAGTTACTAGTAACTCTAGGAGGTAGTGACCCAGATAATGTAACTCTCAAGGTGATTCAAGCATTGCAGCAGATCGAGAGCAAAGGGTTGGAAGCAGTAGTTGTGGTAGGGGGAAGTAATCCTCACTATGAGCAACTGCAATTAGTTAGTCAGGAGTCACGGTTTCCTATGCGTCTGGAAAGGAATGTGACTAGTATGCCTCCTCTGATGGCTTGGGCTGATGTGGCGATCGCTGCTGGTGGCTCTACATCCTGGGAACTGGCTTTTATGGGTGTGCCTAGTCTGATTATGGTTGTAGCTGACAACCAACGGTCTAGTGTGGAATCACTAAGCAAAATGGAAGTATTCGTGAATTTGGGTTGGCATCATGATGTTTCTGCTGCCAAAATAGCGGATGCGCTAGCACAATTACTGGTAGAAGCTAGGTATCGGTCAAAGATAGCTCAAATTGGTCAGGATCTGGTAGACGGTCAAGGGGCTGCCAGGGTATTAAACCGATTATTAGGGTAGAAAACTTAAGCAAAATAACTAGTTAATTACAGTAGAGAAATAATTTTGATGAAATCTCATATATTTCAACAAGAAATAGCTGTTTTAAATCAACACTATTCAAAATTGTTACAAGAGCATAAGGATACGCCTCAGGGAGTGCAATGGGGGGATAGGCAGACTCAAGAGCGTCGCATGGAAATTCTTACTCAGGTCGGTGACCTATCTTCAGCCAAAGTTCTCGACTTTGGCTGTGGTACAGGGCATTTATTGACTTTTTTACAACAGCACTTGGGATTTACAGGCGAATATATAGGCTACGACATATTAGCAGAAATGATTGCCACTGCTCAAAATAAATTTCTAGAAATTAGGTTTGAACAACGTGATGTTCTGGCAGAAGGCGTCCCTGAAAATTTCGACTATATTTTGATAAATGGTGTATTTAATAACCGTGTAAGAGATAACTGGGGACTAATGACGGCTTTATTAAAACAGTTATTTTCTCATACGCGCTATGCTTTAGCCTTCAATGCTCTTTCGACCTATGTAGACTACTTTGACGCTGATCTTTTCTACGTAAGTCCGGAAAAAATTTTCCGCTTCTGTAAAGAAGAGCTTTCTCCCTGCGTCACCTTTAGGCACGATTATCTAATTAAACCGGGGATTGTCCCTTTTGAGTTCACCGTCTACGTATATACTACGGAAATTGAGCCTAGAAAAAATCGGCGTTATCAGGACTTGAATACTTGAGTCGTTGAAACACGATAGGTGAAATTAAATAATTCATGTCAACAATATGTGTAACGAGATTGTCTAAGCAGATGCCAAAGACTGTAGTCATTACCCAGCCAACTTATCTACCGTGGCTGGGGTATTTTGAACAGATTGCTAGATCTGATGCGTTCGTGTTTCTAGACACTGTACAGTGTGTCAAACAGTCTTGGCATAACCGTAATCGGCTCAAAGGCAATGATAATAATCCAATCTGGCTTACAGTACCCGTGAAGGGTCACTCTCTGGATACACCCCTACAGGAAATTAAGATTTCGCAGAATACACTTCTATGGCGCAGAAAGCATCTGGCTACTATTCAGATGTGTCTGGGTTCTGCTCTCTACTTCCGCAGCATCTTTCCGCTTATACAAGAGTGGATCAACTTTGAATATGAATATCTTGTTGATTTAACTATTTCTGGTATCAAAATGTTCTCAGATTTGTTAGATCTATCGCCACAATTCGTCAGGGCATCAGAGTTGAACAGACAAGGCAAAAGGACTGGGCTTTTGGTGAACCTATGCCAGCAATTTGGTGCTGACTGCTACTACAGTCCTATGGGCTCTAAGGTCTACCTAGAAGAGGAAAAGCATCTATTTGCTGAGGTAGGGATCGAGGTAATGTATCAAACTTGGGAACACCCAACATACACACAACTAGGTCAAGGCTTTGTTTCCCATCTCTCGGTGCTAGATGCGCTCATGAATATTGGGCCAGAAGCTACACGCTCACTGATTGTTACCAATGGCAGATATAGCAGTTGAGGTATTTATGCGAGAAATTTACATCCAAGACAAAAAAATAAGTATCAGGCATCCCCCCTTTATAGTTGCCGAGATGTCTGGCAATCACAACCAATCATTAGAAAGAGCTTTAGAAATTGTCGAAGTAGCAGCTAAGGCCGGGGTACACGCTCTCAAACTCCAAACCTATACTGCGGATACGATGACCTTGGACATAAACGAAGGTGAGTTTTACATTGGCGATCCTAATAGTCTATGGCATGGTAAGTCTCTGTATCAGCTATACCAACAAGCTTACACGCCTTGGGAATGGCACAAATCCATTTTTGACCGTTGCAAGGAACTAGGAATCATTGGGTTCAGCACCCCCTTTGATGCCAAGGCGGTTGATTTTCTCGAATCCTTGAATGTACCTTGTTACAAAATCGCTTCTTTTGAAAATACTGATTTACCCCTGATTCGCAAAGTCGCCAGTACAGGCAAACCAATGATTATTTCTACTGGTATGGCGACAGTAGCAGAGCTAGATGAGACTGTGCGGACTGCATGGGAGGCGGGATGTCGGGATTTGATACTACTTAAATGCACCAGCACTTATCCCTCTACACCAAAAGATACAAACCTGCTGACGATTCCCCATATGCGTGACTTGTTCAATGTTCAGGTGGGGCTATCGGATCACACTATGGGAATTGGTGTTGCAGTTGCCAGTGTTGCCTTAGGAGTTACGGTAATCGAGAAGCACTTTACCTTACGACGAGCTGATGGTGGGGTCGATTCAGCTTTTTCGATGGAACCAGAAGAAATGCAACAGCTGGTCATTGAAACTGAGAGATCCTGGCAAGCGATGGGTACTATAAACTATCAACCTACAGAAGCGGAGAAAGGGTCATTAGTTTATAGGCGATCGCTTTATGTGGCTCAAGACATGAAAGCGGGAAATATGTTCACAACAGAAAATCTGAAAGCATTGCGCCCAGGGTTGGGATTGCCACCGAAATATTACGAAATCTTGCTTGGGAAAGCAATCAAACACTCCGCAAAAAAGGGAACACCTGTTAGTTGGAAATTATTAAATTGAAATAGAGTTGGAGGCTTGAAGAATGTTAACACTAGAACAGACTCTCTTGAGTCAAAGCAACCTTCATGAGTTATGCTCTGGAAAATGGCGAAAATCAGATGAAATTTTTTATGGTAATATTTTCTATGGAATGGACTTTATTTTAAAAAAATATACTGATTTGTCTCTAGAATATCCTTTAAAGGTAGTTCTCGGTGGTCATGGTCCAAATTTAAGCGAAGAATATGTTTGGGTAGAGGAAATTACAGCATGTCTACCAGTTATTCAAGTTTATCCACCCTATAGAAAAAAAGCTTATAGCAAAGCAATTGAACAATACGGTGCAGAGAAGGTACTAACTCTATCAGCAGCACCTTTTTTATATCTTGTTGAATTACTAAAACAATATGCTAAACCAGAGAAAAAAGGAACAATTTTCTTTCCGGCACATTCCACACCTTTGGTGAAAACTGAAATAGAATTTGAAATTCTTGCTGAAGAATTAGTAAATCTCAGTGCTGAGTATCAGCCTGTCACAGTTTGTATTTATTGGGTAGACTTTAATCTAGGTAGGCATATACCGTTTCAAAATAGAGGATTAAGAGTGGTTTCAGCCGGACATATGTATGATCCTCTTTTTCTGTTTCGTCTTTACCATCTTTGTTCTCAGCATCAGTACTCTGGAGGTAATGCTCCTGGTTCACATATTTTTTATTCCATCAAATCAGGCTGTTCTTACTTTCATTTAGATACAGTCAAATATTCTATAACTAGCGACAATGAGGAGCGGACAAAACTAGATACTGCGGTCACTCCATCTATAAGGGAAGCCGAATTAAATTTCTTATTTAGTTATCCTTATCCCTTTCCCACAGCAGAGCAAATGAATGTGGTTGATTATTATCTGGGTGCTGATTATATCGGATCTCCGCAAGAAATTCGAGAACATCTGCTTGAAGCAGAGGAGCTTTACAAAAAAATGAATCAAGTACCAGTGATTATACAACCACCTGATCGTCGTCTAATAATTGACAAATCAAAACATCAACAACATTCATCAAATTTCTCTGTAAGTGTGATTGTTACTTGGGCAGATAGTCTTGAATTGTTGGGAGTATGGGAGCGCAATTTAGAGTATTTACAAAATGCTGAAATCATCTTTATTGACAATGGTAGCATTATTGAAGTTAGAGAAGCACTGCATTTTTTTTGTAAGAAGTACGACATTATTCTACTACGTAATCAGGAGTTTTTTAGCTTTGCAAAAGTGAGAAATCAAGGGTTGGAGATAGTAAAAGGTGAGTATGTTCTGTTTTTGAATAATAACGTACAAGTGTTAAATTCACCATTTAAGCTCTTATATAACGAAGTAAGTGAGGGCATTGCTGGTCCTGAAGTTACCAGTTTTCATGAGCTTGGAGATCCCTACATTGAGGGGTGGGCATTATGGATTAAAAAGTCAACTTTACAGGAAATAGGCGGATGGGATGCAGAATACCGCTCAGTGTACTGGAGTAGTATTGATTTGTGTTATCGAGTTAAATCAGCGGGCTACTGTGTCAAAGGTGTTCCTGCAATGAAAATGTTAATTAGGCAACTAGTCTATAGCAGTGAACCGGAAAGTCAAATTTCTCAGACAGATCTGCAACGCCAAGAGCGAGTTTTCTTTATCAAAAAGCATTACTCATTGCATCCGAAAATTATTGTAGATGGCGTTGTATTTCAACTATATCAAAATGAAATAGCTTCTGTCTGGCATTCCCTACTGCAAGAATGGTCAGCCAACGGTTTTGCCAAACATATAGTGGTGTTTGACAGAGCTAGAACGGCTCCGAAAATACCTGGTATCCGGTATCGTCCTGCGCCACCTTACAACCTAGATAATCTTCTAGCGGATCGTGAAATATTGCAGCAGCTTTGTGATGAGGAAGATGCTGACTTATTCATTTCAACTTATTACACAACTCCTGTATCAACTCCCTCTGTTTTGATGGTGCATGATATGCTTCCGGAAATTTGTGGGTTAGATCCTGGATATCCAGACTGGAAGGGGAAGCACCATGCCATCCAATATACCTCTGCCTACATAGCAGCTTCAGATAATACAGCGCAAGACATAGTTAGATTTTTTCCAAACATTTCCCCACAATCGGTTACGGTTACACACTACGGGGTTAAAAATACTTTTTCTTTAGCACCTCCTGAAGCGGTGAGTCAGTTTAAGGTGAAATACGGCATTAAAAATCCCTACTTTCTGCTGGCAAATGTTGGCAGTGGGTATAAAAATTCAATTTTGTTCTTCAAAGCATTTTCTCAACTGGACAACAAAGAAAGCTTTGAAATTCTGTGCGTAGGTAGTGAAACACAATTGGAAAGTGAGTTTAGAAACTACACTCATAACACTGTTGTCCACATGCTACAGCTTACTGATGATGAACTGAGGTTAGCTTATGCTGGCGCTGTCGCCTTGGTTTATCCTTCTATGTATGAAGGCTTTGGATTACCTATCTTAGAAGCAATGGCATGTGGATGTCCTATCATTGCTTGTCCTAATGCTTCGATTCCTGAAGTGGCTGGAGATGCAGCCTCATACGTCCAGTATGATGACACAAATGGGCTAACCAATGCGCTTTGTGAAGTCCAAAAGCCAACTGTCCGTGACTCGTTGATTAAACTTGGTCTAGATCAAGCCAAAAAATTCTCTTGGTCGAAAATGGCGGGAGTAGCGAGTTCTGTACTAATTAACACGACTCTCTTACACCTTAATCTCAGAGAAATTAATTTGATTATATTCCCAGATTGGTCTGCATCTGAAGAATCTATTGCTTCAGACTTAGTGCCACTTATCAGGACAATTTTGACTCACCCCAATAAGGAACACATAACACTCCTAGTAGACAACAGCAACATTTCTAAGGAGGAGGTAGGTTTCATCTTATCGAGTATGATGATGACCCTAATTATGGAAGAAGATTTAGCGGTTTCAGCGGAACCAGAACTATCCATAATGGGAGAACTTAGCGAACTCCAATGGCAGGCTTTGTTACCTCGCGTACAGGCTAGAATCCTTCTGGAGAACGAGAATCAACAGGCGATCGCACAGGCTAAGGCTGAAAAAATCCCATCTTACAAAATAGAGAGTTTCCCAGTCACAAGTTCTTGATAACCACTAGTTTTAGGAAGTATTGATGGCAATTCAGAAATTAAAGCTTGATGTGCCAGAAATTGCTCCTGTACCTAAAGGAGTTCACAGACCCTTTTGGTCGGTGATGATTCCCAGCTACAACTGCGCCCACTATTTAGCACAAACGCTCAAAAGCGTTCTCGAACAAGAGATATCGCTAGAGGAGATGCAGATTGAAGTAGTAGATGATTGCTCAAATAAGGATGATCCCGAGACAGTAGTAAAGGAAATCGGCAAAGGGCGGGTTTCTTTTTTTCGACAGCTACAAAACGTTGGCGCACCGGCTAACTTCAATACTTGTATACAACGGGCAAAGGGTCAGTGCTTACATATCCTTCATGGGGATGATACGATCCTACCGGGATTCTATGAGCGCTTACAAGCAGGTATAGAAAAGGAAGCAGCAGTTGGAGCAGCGTTTTGCCGCTACCTTCACATGAATGAAAACGGTCATTGGCAAATATTATCGCCAGTGGAACGGGAAACTCCTGGCACTCTGTCAAATTTTCTCCCATCTCTAGCCATCGTAAACAGAATTATGACACCTAGTATCGTCGTCAAGCGTAGTGTCTACGAGGAATTAGGGGGATTTAATTTAGAATTATTTCACTCGGCTGACTGGGACATGTGGAAGCGGATTGCTGCGCACTGCCTAGTTTGGTATGAGCCTCAAACCTTAGCATGTTACCGGGCTCATTCTGCATCAGATGCTTCAAAATTAACAAAGTCTGGTGCTAATATCACGGAGGCATGTAGAGCAATTGAGATTGCTGAATCTTATCTGCCTCGTGAAATTGCTGCTGAAATATCTAGCAAAGCCAAGGAACACCACGCCTTTAAAGCCATCGATACAGCATACCGTATGTTGGCAAAAGGTGATAAGGCTGCTGCCATTGCTCAAATTAGAGCAGGTCTTAAGTGTAGTCAGACACCAAGAGTCATGGGAGCGCTAGTCAACCTCTTACAACAACTAACTACTAACTCCACAGAATTCAACCTCTTACCATTTACTGCACTAGATCAATTTTTAGCTGAATTCCAGTCTTTAGCTTCACTATCTCAAGAAGTTGAGCATTATCAGATAGAACCAACAAATAAATCCGTGCTAGATAATCTTCGCCAATCTCGAAAGGAAGTTGCAGAAAAATGGCTTAGCCTATCGGTAAAGCAACTTGGAGAAATGTATTTGGGCGATTGGGGTAAAGCTCACAAAATCTTAGTCAACAGTGGGATTCAACGTGAACCCCTAACAGATTCTGAACAGAAATTTGTTGATGAAATTGCAGAAAACCTTTCTCACCGATTCGTCCCGCATAAGGCGATGAATAACCTTTTGGCAGTCATGTTATATGACTCTACTGATAAACTGCCACTGCCGTCTAACCAGTCCCCAATCCCAAAATGGTTTCTTAGTGATTATGTAGAGTTGGCGAGACAACAAAGGTTAAGTATTGATTCCCTGAACTTAAAAAATATTAACCTTATTGTCTTTCCTGATTGGTCTCAGCCAGAGGAATCTCTCGGTACAGAATTAGTAAGTTTACTCAGGGTAATGACAACTCATCCAGATAAAAATCAAATGACACTGCTCATTGAGAGTAGCAATATTTCGGATGAAGAAGCAGAGATGATGCTATCAAGCGTGACAATGCATTTACTTATGCAAGAAGACTTGGAAGTTGACGAAGACACTACAATATCCCTAGTCAGAAAGCTCACCAAGATTCAATGGGAAGCCCTAGTGCCCAAACTCCATGCCAGAATTACCTTAGAAAATGAAAATCTAATAGCCATGGCACAGGTTAAAGCCGAACTAGCATCCTGTCCAATAAATAACCTTCTCGATAAGCGGGTTGTACAGCTAAAAACAGGGAATTGGAGTCTTCAATAGTAACTATAGCAGCAGTCCTAAATGATTTGTGAAATCTTGGATACAGGTTGTTGACTGTTGAGTGTTAACAGCGGCCAACGATATTTTTCACAACTGAAATAGGATTGCGCTATCTCCAAAAAGTTGTTGCTCGATCAAGTGAGTTCCTCATCGACTGACAAAACTTCTTAAGCTTCCGTCTGGGTGCATCCCAGTTTTGCAAAAAAATGATCAGTAGTGTGAGCATCTTGCTCACTTAGACTAAAAGCGAGCAAGATGCTCGCACTACAAATTTACGAAAATGGGATGCACCCTTCCGTCTGGTCACACTTCGATAAAAATTGCAATTTTAAAC
>Ga0116229_10008749_pt1 | contig 15641 bp, 13 predicted proteins | sample S1TSphgellanicum_3_FD_87313 | JGI IMG/M metagenome (GOLD analysis project Ga0116229, IMG submission 87313) | Host-associated microbial communities from peat moss isolated from Minnesota, USA - S1T2_Fc - Sphagnum magellanicum MG | ecosystem: Host-associated > Plants > Peat moss > Unclassified...
ACAAGGATGTTGTTTCCAAGATGAATGATGATAGTAGGGAATTCGTGTGCAAATGCCTTGGCTGTTCCATGAATTCAACATTGCATGCAATTCAAGTGATGAACAGAATAGTTGTAATCCATAGTGCTAATCAGTCCGACTCAAATAATTGGGCTGGCACCAGGGGTGATGGCTCATTGGTATAGTCCTTCTGGGACCTTGAGACCACAAAAAGGTCCTGGGATCAAACCCAGTGGTGTGCAGGTGAAACTCCTTCTGGGCCTCTGCCGATGAGCTTGACCTGGGGTTGCCAACAGCTTGTCAGGTTGGGTCTGCTATTATGCTTCTAAAATTTTGTCATTATATGATGTTATAAAAAACTGGGCTGGCACAAATAATTAAATACTTCATTGTTCACATTTCTAATAATTAGGCGGTGCAATTAGAGAACATTCCAATTTTACCATCATGTCAAAGTATGATTTCAGGAAGGGTGAAGAACCATGAAATCCCTTCCCAAATTAGAGGTGTCCAGCATAACTGTGAACAACATGTCTAGCCTACCCAATGTTATGACTTGGAACCAAGTGTGGAAGGTTGCGACAAGGTGACTTGTCCCAATAGTGTTAACTCGTAGTGTTGAGTTCGGATGATTGTTCTGTGGATTTGTCCAGAGTCTATGGCTTCAAGCCAGTCATCACATACCATAGCACCTTGGCAGCTTTGACATTAATTAAATTACTTATAAAATGTTAAAATTTTCAAAGAACAAAATTTTGTGAAGGAAAAATATATACATATTTAAACATCTGATTGTAGATGTCTTTGGAATCTGTGCAAAAAGGTATGTAGAAGACCTGAAAGGGCAAGTTAGTAAGACAATAGCATTATAGGCATTACAAAGTTGTAGAATTTCACCCACAAATTCTACAAGAGATTAGTGGAATGCAAAGTGGTTGGGTTTGTCATACTTTGTGAGATACCTTGCAATCATATTTGTGATTTATGAGAGAGAGAAAGTGACATATTTTAGTAATAAGAATGTCATCACATTGATGAGAACAGAAAAGGGGAAGAAGGTGGATTGGGCACAAATTATATACAATAGTTTTTGTAATGAGCTAGATTGGTGGTATAAATATGTCAAGGGGAATAAGGGGGACAAGGACACCTGTCAAGTAGCCTTGATACTGGCAAGAATTTTTAAATATCTATTTGTTCACCAAAAGGGGACTCCACAAAAACCACAAGTCAAGGTCAAGAGAACTAGAGAGGAGATGTAAGCAACATCGGAGAAAAGAAGGAAGGTTGCAACAAAATCTCCAAGAAGTGCTCTCAAGAGGAAAAACAAAGTTAAGGAAGGTTGAATTTCAAGATCATGAGTTTTAAAAAAAAAGGAGAACATAGAAGCAAGGGCTCAGAAGATGATGAGGGGCATAATGGCACCATTTGTAAATGCCAACATTGGTATAGGTAGGTAAGCACATCACAAATATATAGGCTTCATGGGTTCGTTCCAAATTTGTGCGAAATTTGTTATTTCATGGGTGCATATCATTTAAACATGAATGTCATGCATTATTTAAACACGGAAGTCATGTGCACAACTTTTGTGTGTAAACAACACAAATAGACATATAACACGTGTGTCTAAACAATATGAACAAATATATGACATTCATGTCGAAACAATGCACACAACATTGATGTTCAAACAATACAAGTAGATGAATGACATTCGTGTCTATTTTATTTGAACCTATGAAAAACAAATTTTGCACTACTATTATTGCCAAATCGTGACCCATGAAATTTGTTATGTAGAGTGAAGAGGTACAATAAATGTCATATCCATGATGGAAACAACTAAAGGAACAAAGGCAAAGGGTCAAGAAAGAACATGATACCAAGATTCCAGAGGTTGAGGAGTAGCATCCACTGACGAATGGGGACATTTATGAAGATTAGATGGACAACCATGAAAATTCACAACATTTATAATAGCAATAGTAATAACAATAGCAACATACACAAAAAGGTTTACAAGTTGGTGGACTACAAACAGAAAAAATGGAAACACAACCTCTTTTTGAAATGTTCAAACCACTACATGTACCAATTATTAGACTAGGATCTACAAAAGGACAAACATTTGAATTTGGGTTGGGGAATATATTAGTACAAGAATTGGGATCTTCTACATAAGGATCCAAAAATCCTACAACACAGATAAGTACACCAAAGTCTATGGACAAAGTAGCTATGAAAGTAATGCAAGCAGATAAGGTAGTTTAATTGTTTTAGACCATGGCAATTGTGAGTTTGAATATGGGGAATTTGAATTTGGAGGTGAATAATCTGAAGAACAGATTGGCCACGAAAAAGAAGGAGAAGGTAGTATTGTAGGTGGAATTGGACAAGGACAAAAGACTTCCAAAGGGAATGCAAGCATAACATAAAAATGTGGAGGAAAAATAGGACAAAGAATGAACATAAGACCAAAGCACTCATACAAAAATTACAAGATGAGAATAAGAAGCTCAAGGTCAAGATAGTTTTGATGAAATCTCAAGATGAAAAACTAAAGGAATTAAAGGTGATTGTTGAAGCTTGGGAAGTTATAGAAAGAAAATGGGTAGAGACACTATTCCATTATAAACAACAATAAGAGGCTTTGGGTAGTCAACTATAAACATTAAGGAGAAGGATAATGTTTTGACAAATTTGCAATTGATGAATCTAAAGAGTGCCTCTCTTCTTAATTCTGAATAACTTAAAAGAAAGATAATAAAGGCCCCCAAAAAAAAGCTGGTGGAGGTAAATAAAAAGTATTAGAGGAATTTGCAATAACTACAAGCATAGTTAGAAACTACAAATGATCATATGAACATTTTGGACCCAACTAATGTGAAGAAAAGGTTGGAGGATTATGAACAAATGTTGTAGTATTACACTTTAATGAAGACAAATAACAAGATGAAGGATTATGATACAAAGTTTGAAGAATGGTGGGAAGTTGGAAAGGAATACTTTGCAAAGGAGTTGGAGAATAATATGGCCCAACATAGAGCTGATGAAAGGAACTTCAAGTACAAGTTGGAGATATATTAGAGAAATTGCCCAGAGTTTGTTTATGGAAATCCAACAAGTATAGAGTCATCGGGCCAAGATGAAGAGACTAAAACAGGGCCCAATGGGATAACTTAAGAGGAGGAAGTGCATATTGAGGAACCATAAGAACTCAGAGGAGGGGGCTAGGAAAATAAAGAACCACAAACAGTTCAAGAATAAAAATAGGTGGAGTAATAACAAACTCTAATAACAAACGTAAAGCAATCAAAGTTGTAACCCCTAAAAATAAAACCTCCGATTGAGTTGGTGGAGGAGGTCAAAACTACATATTTAGAAATAGGTTTAGAAACCACTAATTGTTATACAAGTTGGGATTACATAGATTGTAATTGAGTAGCCAAAAGCTTAAAAGGTTGCAAGTGCTTTCATTTCATAATCTATCATATCATAAGGATTTCAAGGACAGAATCCAAAGTACAAAAGGGGTAATGTTAAGGGGGTAAGCTAATTACATTGTTTTGGATAAACAAGGTGTTAAGGATAAGGATAGATCATTGAACATCGAAGGTTTAAATTTTGAATTCTTGTTTGGTTTTGAATCATGTTGATAATGACTTGGGGGTTGCCCACATATGGGAGTTTTGGGAAAAGGATTATGATTATTAAACACATAATTTTGGGAGCAAGAAACGAGATGCAAATACTTTGTAGTAGAAACTATAAACTTTGTTTTTTGATATACCACAAATTTAATCTTGCTATTTGATTTCATTTCAACAAAACGTGGAATTTTTTGTTGTATTTTGATTGAAGTTTTTAGTAAACAAGAAAAGTATAGACTTCTGCAATGATTTTCATATTTAGATTGTTGTGTGAATTCTTTGAAATATAAAAAATATAAGGAAATGAATTGTAATTATGTTTTTAGATTTTCTACATTGTATTTTGAAGTATAGGTTCTAGGTATATGAAATAACCATGAATATGGTGTTTTAATGAACTACATAGACAAGTGTGTTTATAATCAAGGCTGGAATTATGAATGTGTGCATATTGTAGTGCAAATCTATTGTTACAATAAGTGTGGAATAGTTTTACAGCGAGTTAATCCACATTTACCACCATCCCACATATCTATTTGTTTACGTTGTCATAATTAGTGATGTGTAAACCATTTGAGGTGTTGACATTGAAGTTAATCTACTTGGAACTTTATGAATTTGGTTTGCACTTCCTCCAAATTAAATATTCACTTGTATTTGCAATACACCTTGACCACTTTTAGAATGTTCTCTTCTTCTAAATGCTTCATATTCTTATCAAAGCCTACAAGCTACTATAATGGTTTTTAGCATCACCGATCTATTATGTTGTCCTTTTGAAACAAAAAACTAACGTCTAAATATCCCATTCACCATTATAGGCATTCTTGGTGATTGTGTTAACTCTCTAAATAACATAGCTTTAATTTGTACAACATTCATTTGTATTTTGTGTATAAATTTTGGTCTTATAAAAAATGATTATGTTTTATTCACATTGGGAGATCTACAAATCAGTGTTCTATTTTGTACAATTGTCCTTCACCCAAAATAATTTCTTGCATCTTGTCTTCTATAGTGTTTTGAATATGTTCTTTATGTGGTGGTTGTTTTACAAAATCTTTGTCCAACATTTGTTGCCCCACATGTCTCACAAATCCATCCCTTACTTCACTTTAATATGTGGACATTCTATGATCCCATGTCCTCTAACTCTACAAAAAATATAGATTATAAAAAACATTTGTGCCAACCTAGCTGAATCCACAAAATCCTAACTTTTATGTTTTAGATCCTTTCTTTTTCTTCCAATCCTCTACTTCTATGGTTTGATTGAAATGGTAATGTTTCCTACAAAACATTCACATGTGCATCATCATACATAGAGCTTCTTATATAATTTGCATCTACCCACTCCAAAATATTGGAATTGTAGTTATCTTCTACAACCAAGTTTCCTACTAGCTCATGATATTCTAGCAATGTTGACTAGTATACAAATGGTAAGTTTGTGCACTTGTTGTAATCATTCTTTCAACTATTCACAAATTCTATGCTTGAAGAATTTCCAGGGTCCACCATCAACGATTCATCCCTTGGATTACTTTCTTTTCAATGTTCTTGAACTATGGATGGCACTTGGAAAGCATGAATAACCCTTTTTCTTGGTATACATCAAGTTTGATCCCCTTCATTGGAGATCACCTTTTGTAACCATGGCATCTCTACTACTAGAAGGAATTTTGTCCTACCAAGAAATCTATGACTACAAGTCCTAAATGATTATATGTATGACTTTGGTCATAAACTATTACTTTGAATCATGTGTGTAAAAAATCATAGTCATATATTAATGGGGCATGTGACAAGTAGATGATGAGGTGGTAACAAGATGGGGGATGTGAGTTATCACTTTTATTTCATCTATATAGCATCCATGATTGGTGACAAAGTGGAATGGATGTCCAATTATTACAATGATTAAAAAATGACTACAAGTATTTTAATATGAGCATAGACAACCCTATTGTAATGAAAAGACTTTGGCATATACCAGTAGTTAGAAAAAAAGATAACAAAAAAAAAGATAGGACAAGTCAACTAATTAAACAAGACAACAAACTATTATAGGTTGAAATGTTGTAATAAGTTGACTTGATAAAGTAAGTATACAAGATGAATTCTGTAACAAGATGATACCAAGTCAATTTGTAAAAATGGTTAGACAGTTATAACCGTTTGTGTATTATTTAAGGCAAGAATCAAAAAAGTAAAAGGGTTATTTTGTTGAGCATTGGATGGGGTCTGAAGGTATTATTTATATCTAAATAACTGTGAGATGACTATTAGAAAATATTAGAAAAAAATAGAGGATTGTATGGTGAAAAAAGGTATAACATCATGAAAAATAGTGAAGATGAATTCAAGGTCATGTTCTTGTTTTTCCTTGTTATTTTTATGTATGTTGTCAAATTTATTGTTAAAATCTATTTTAATTACTTGTATACATGGTATCCAAACTAATTGAGTAAAACAAAAACCCAACAATGATATATGGCATTGATAGATTAATTATTTGTTAGCTCTACCGATAGGGAAGAGACTCCACATCTGTGCAAGATTTGGACTTGGGGATAAAATTTTGGCTCACTCATTGGCCAATGTGGAGGTGACAAGTGTTCACATAATGAAAATTTTCACATGGATGTAATTTTCCATATTTGGATGGATGTAACCCTAAGTAGTTGAACGTTGTAGAGTTTGATGGCCATTGCAAAAGTTGAAAGGATTATCTTCTTCAACCAAGCTTGCTTGAACTTCCTTTCGTGGGATCTCCACTCTGGTGACAAAATGCTTAATGGGTTATCAAAGAAAATTGGGTTATTAGAGATGTTGGTATTAGTGTAGTCCAAGTGCAAGAGTTCATGTTGTATTTCATAGCTTTACATGGAATTGGAAAAATGCATTTGACTTTCATTATTCACATCTCCCCTCATGTTGCTGATTCTTTTGGTGGCCCTTGTGTGGTGGTAATCATTTCACTAGGTTTATTTCGTGAGATTGAAAATATTTTTGTGAGTGAAGTGAAGTAAGAAAATAAGATTTATAAGAAAGCAATGTTTGGGGTGTAGTTAGGGTGGATAAACAAAGGGGGTAAAGGAAAAAAACACACAAAAAAAAATCCAAAGCTGATGATGTACATGTGGTGGCAGATAGAATGACTAGATATTTGTTCAACTATGTTACTTTAGAGCTCCTTGCTTCAGCACATACAATGGTAGTAGTGTTGAAGCTATAACCTCAAGTCATTGCCATGTCCTTCACAATGACAAGTAAACTTTCTTCATCCTTGCCTTGTATGTGTTTACCACCTTCACCATTTGTGATTCATCTTCTATGTTTGTAGAATTTGAATGTTGTTCCAGTACATTTTTGATGAATTGAGAGGTTTACAATAATTGTTATATATGCACAATATGCATTTTGAATTTTTCTCTTAAAGGCTTTTGTGAGTGGGGTGTGGTCACATGAAACATGTATGAAGTAGATGTTGAGCTGGGGGTGGCATATCTACCTATGGTTGAACTTATGGATGCTTGACTTTTATACTATTGTTTTAGAGCCTTTGATCATGGCAAACCCAAAAAGGTATGCAATAATCCATTTGTCTCACCTTACCTTGTGTCAAGGCTTTGTTGGAAATCCATAAAAATTCAGGGTTTTTTCAAATTTTCCTCATTATGCACAACATAAGATCTTGCTATATATGGTCCATGTTGTTGATAGATTGGTATTACTTATAAAACCCATCTATATCCATATTAACTGATGTTGCAAAAAGGGAGTGATTTAGAGAAAAGTGTTATTGGCATATGATTTATGGTGTTTGTGACAATTTTTTGTTCTTAAAAATGTAAATTTTGTAGTCATTTTCAAAGATAATTGTAGAGTGTAGGCAAATATTGGGGTAGTGCAGGTTCAAATGGCAATCAATGAACTAGGCCTTTTTAATCATTTTGAGAAAATCAGAATCCTTTGAGTTGGAGGTCATGTTCATCGGGATAAGCAAACTAGCCTATATGGTTTATTTCTTCAAAAACCTAATGTGGATACTTTGAATGGTGCTCAAGGTGCCATTATTCCCACAACATTCAAGCATTTTCCAACAAACAAAAACAACAAGGACTTAGGTGAAAATGTTCACCAAAGTGAGACAATGAGAGTGGCTAACACACAAACAAACAACCTTATAATCCAAAAGGTAGAGACATCAACACCAAAAAATAACCTAGAAGAATATAAGAAACATCCATAATATGCGATGGCATGGGAGTTTGAAATGTGGTGTTAGGTAGAGGAAGTGCTTAAGGAAGAATGGAAGAAGCAAGAAAATGGAACCCCTTTATTCCCGTGGTTGGGAGAGGATGTTACATCAAAAGGCTCTAACCTATTTTGGTTCTCTTTTGTTTATTCTTCAACTAGGATGCAAGGCAGATAATGGCTTAGATGCTTCAAAGCATAATCTTCCAAGATCCATCTCATTTGGTGATATAAATCTGGAATTGGATGACCAAGGTGAGGATATGTATGATTTTTTTCCCATTCAATCTCGTGTTGCTAAGAGAAATCCAATGTTTGAAAATAGTTCTAGTATGACAGACCATTCCCCAAGCATTACTAAGCAAGTTCCTTCTCAACTAGGAACAAACATGCAAGTGTCCATTGGTTCAAGTCCTTCAAAAAATCCATTTAGCTTCATTCAAGCTTCAACTATTCAATCTACCACAACATAGCTCATCATTTCTTTAGTGCATGATGTTATAAACAACAATGATGATGGTGATGATGATGATGATTTTGAATGGAAATTAGTAGATATCCCATATGTCAATGCTTCACTAGTATAAACATAAGTGTCATCTTCCCCACAGACATTAAGGGCCAATGGAAACTTATTTCAATGGGCACATTTGTCTCCATTGTCTTTTTAAAATCCCAGCAACCTTTCGAGTAATGGGTCAAGATTGCATGTATTTCCTTTTCAAGGCAAGGCCTTGGTGGAATCCTTAGTTTTGTTGCAAATCCAGAAATTTTCAAGTAGCAAAGATGTTGTCCCATCATCTTCAAAAGTAATCTTGAATGGTGGTTGGTCAATGAACCTCAAACCTAAAATATCGTGTTGCTAGTCTACAATGATTTCTTTCAACCCTTGAAAGGTGTATTATCTATCCTTCTTGGAATATGTGTATTGATCATATTTGTTTTCTCAATAGAATTCTTGTTCATCTTGGTATTAAGGAGAGTTTATTTTCCCATGGATTCTACATTTTTGGGTTTTTGGGATTTTGAAGTGAGGATCTAAAAGTGTTTTATTTGTACATCAAAGGGTTGTCGAAGACTATTGGAATGAAGAGTTTAAAATGAATGGTGTGTTGAATGTATGTCTATCCTGGTGGGATTATGTACCAGTTGTGCTCTTGTGGTGGAAAACGTTTGTTTTATTTTGAATGAATTTTTTCCTACTGCTTTTGGGCCTTGTTTTACTACTACTAAACGCATCTTAGAAACTCAAAAAATTGCTTCCAAAGGTGGTGAATATTGTACATAGTTGAAGTTATTACCTACCTATTTAGCTAATTCTTTATTATGGATGTAACCTAGTTTATGAGGGCAACCAGCATAGCCAAGGTACATGATAGGGCTACTTTTCTCATACTCAATAAATGAATGCCATGTCAACAAACTTTCTCAAAAACCTAGAGGTTATTACAACCCACATTGGGCGGTTATTTGAAATGGGGAGAGAACTGATGGTTTTCAAAGGTAAATAACCATTTTTCTCAAAATTCAAATAATCAATTTTGATATATAACCATGGTTCTCACAAATTTAATAACTAATTTTGATGTTTAACTACAATTCTTTAAAAAATTCACAACTGTCAAATAACCTTGATTAAACTGTTGGTTATTTGTTAATTATTTTGTGAAAACTACTGATTCATTTGAGGCATTTTGACAAAAAATAGAGTTCTTGATAATCAAAAAATTAAAATGGAATTGGAGATTCTTTGATTTTGAAAATATTCAAAAAACTGGGACCAAACATTTTTTGATTTTTTAGTTTCATAATTTTCAGTTTTCAATATTAAGACATTTTAGTTTTCGGTTTTCGGTTTTCAATATTCAAACATTTCAATTTTCAAAATTTTAGATTCTTTTTAAACACTTCATAAAAAGATTTGAAATTTTGATTTTTTGTTTTCAACTTTCAATATTCACACATCCAAATTCAGACAATTCAATTTTCAAATTCTAAACGCTTGACATAAAGATTTCAATTTTTAATTTTAATTATTCACACATCCCAATTCAAACATTTTAGTTCTCAAAATTTCAGATTCCAAACATTTCACATATAAATTTCAATTTTCAATTTTCAAATATTAGTATTCACACATTGGAATTCAAACATTTTAGTTTTCAAAATTTTAGAGTCCAAACATTCCATATACTATAGTACCTTGGTAGGTTTAGCACATGCCTCCCAAACAATTAATTAATTTTGAATACTCTATTTCAAAAAAAAAATTCCTAAAGATTTTTTATTCTCCTTCCTTAAGAGTTGGTCTTTGGAATAAAATATTGATTATGGTCATATAACATTGGGCAAAGCCATTATGCAATGAGTTGCTTGTTTATTAATCTCTGCAAAAATTATCGCTAACATTTTCACCTATTTATGTACCTACATATTTACCTACCCACCCACCCATCTATCAACCTACCTACTTACTTACCCATGAAACCACCTACCTATCACCTACCTACTTGCTTATTTACCTATCCACCAACTCACCCACCAATCTACCTCCACCCACCTACCTACCTACCTACTACATACCTTCCCAAACACCCACCTACCTACTACCTATTACATACCTTCCCACGCACCCACCTACTTACCTACTTACCCACAACACCAAAACGTCGCATTTACACTACAAAAATCTAGTCATATGTGTCATCTATGACTAGAGCTAACTACATGACTACCTAGTCCAAATGACCACGTTGTAAATCCCACTAGTCATATTAGTCCCAATCACATTAACGACTATAGTTTGCCATGACTATAGTCGCAAAGGACATAGTCCTAAATCTAGCAAAACACATGGCAACCTCACAAAATGCCACAGGTGACAATTTCTTTTTAAACCAAACAAAATGTTTTTTTCTTTCTAATCAAATATTGCCACATGCTAGCCTCTTAACTTAGGGGACCTAGCCTAGGAAGCCTAGGAAGCTTTAAAAACCTAGCATAAGCTAACTAGCCTAAGTCAACTAGCCTAGAAAGCCTACCCTAGGCAACCTTGGCGCTAAAAACTTTATAGACTAAGCAAACCACCAAGGAATTTAAGCATTTAAATGTTTAGTTGTCTAGGTGTTTAGGTTTCAAAGTTTGCAAGTGGGAGGACTTGAATTCCCCACCTCCATTTTGGGGAACAAGTCTTTAACCATTGCACCACATTTTTCATTTATGATATAATCTACTTACCATTAATTTGTAATGTTTTAAACTCAAATCAACCTAACTCACCTTAAGCTGACCTAGGGTGACATATCTAAATTAATTTAAGCCTAGCCTTGGTTAACATAAGTTAACATACATTAACTTAAACATGCCTAACCTAAATGCAGGCCTATTTACTACAAACTAACATAGATTTAGACTAGGGTAAAGTAAGTTAAACTTGACTAAATTAAGCTAAACATAATTGTTTAGGCTAAAGTTGGATAAATTTGGCTAAATTAAAATATTGAAGATAAATTTGGATAAATTTTGACTAAAATAAAATATTGAAGATAAATTTTGCCAAATTTGGCAAAACATGGCTATTTAGGTTAAACTTGGTAAATTTTACTTAAACATGGTTATTTAAATTAAACCTGAAAAAACTTGAAAAAACTTAAATAAATTAAGCTAAACTAGAATATTGAAACAAAATTAAGCAAATTTTGGTCTAAACATGGCTATTTAAGTTAAATTTGGCAAAACTTGGCTAAACATGGTTATTTAAGTTAAACTTGGCAAAACTTGGCTATTTAAGTTAAACTTGGCAAAACTTGGCTATTTAGGTTAAACTTGACAAAACTTAGCAAACATGGCAAAATATAACTATTTAAATTAAATTTGGCTAAACTTGGCTAAACTTGACAAAACTTGATTAGGTAAAACTTGGTAAAACTTGGTTGTTTGGCTTAAACTTGGCTAAACATAGCAAAACTTAAATAAATTAGGTTAAATTAAGGTATTGAAGCAAAATTTGGCAAAATTTAAATAAATTAGGTTAAAATAGGGTATTGAAGCAAAACTTGATGAAACATAACAAAACATGGTTATTTAGGTTAAATTTAGCTAAACTTGGTAGAATTTGACAAACATGGCTATTTAAATTAAATTTGGTCAAACTTGGCAAAACTTGATTAAACATGGTTATTTCGGTAAAACTTGGTAAAACTTGGTAAAACTTGGCAAAACTTGACTATTTAGGTTTAAATTGGTTAAATTTGGCGAAACATGACTATTTAGATTAAACTTGGTTAATCTTGGCAAAACTTAAATAAATTATGTTAAATTATGGTATTGAAGCAAAATTTGACAAAACATGGCAAAACATGACAAACTTAAATACATTACATTAAATTAAGGTCTTGAAGCAAAACATGGCAAAACATGGCTAGACGTGGCAAATCTTGGCAAAATTTGGCTAAAAACATGGCTATTTAGGTTAAGTTTGGTTCAACTTGGTTCAACTTGGCAAAATTTCAATAAATTAAGCTAGATTAAGGTATTGAAGCAAAACTTGGCAAATTTTGACAAATTTTGACTATTTATGTTAAACTTGGTTAAACATGGTTACTTAGGTTAAACTTAACTAGACTTGACAAAACTTGGATGAATTAGGCTAAATTAAGATATTGTGACTAAACATGATTAAACATGGCTATTTGGATTAAACTTGGTTAGACTTGGAAAAAGTTAAATAAATTAAGGCATTGAAGTTAAATTTGGTTAAACATGGCTATGTTGTTTTAAATTGGCTAAACTTGGAATAATGAGGTTAAATTAAGGTATTGAAGCTATATTTGGCTAAACATGATTATTTTAAAATTAAACTTGGCTATATTTGTTAAAACTTAGATAAGTTAAGCTAAAATAAGGTATTGACATTAAACTTGGCTAAACTTAGTTAAACATGGTTACTTAGGTTAAATTTGAATAAACTTGGCAAAACAAGGTTAATTTTAATTAAATTTGCTTGAATTTGGTTAATTTGGTTTTTTCAAACTAGTTAAAATTGGCTAAACCAAGCTAAATTAAGTTACTTATATTTTGTTAAGTTCAAATTAGGATATTTAAATTAAGATAAATTAGTTTAAATTAGTTTTGAATTATATAAGATTATGTCAAATTCAACTACATTAAGTTAAATTAGACTAAAGTTTGTTATTTATGTTAAAGTAACTTAAATTGTGTTAAAGTAGGTTAATCTAGGTTATGGTAAACTAAACTAAATTATTTAAATATTTGTTTGTCCAATTTGAACTAAATTGAATTTGGTAATATTATTTCAAATTCAAATATTGTTTCAATATAAATACACTAATTGTGTAGTCATATTCTTAGTCATAATTACTTTTAGTCCTAATTATAGTCATATGTATAGTCATGTAATCATAATTTTGACCAAAATCATGAAGATGGTAACGATTAAAGACCACATATACATGAATATGTTTAGACATTAGTCGCAAGATAAAAACCACATTTTGGTGTTGTGACCCAACTATCCTCCCATTTACCTACCCATTTATTTACCTACCCACATGTCAACCTAACTACTATTTATCTTCTCATGCAAGCACCCACCACCTACCTACCTACCTACCATTCATTTACCTACCCACCTACTTACCTACCTACCCAACCACCCACTTGCTGACCTACTACCTACCTTCCCACACACCCACCCACTCACACATGACCCACCTATTTACTTATCTACTTAGCCACCCACCCACATCCCACCCATCCATTTATTTACTTACCCACTCACCCACCTACCTACTTCGTCAACCTACCTACTTACCTACCTACCTTTTATTTCCTATCTATTCTAATCCACCTACCTCCTACCTATCATCCTACAACTTGCTACATGTGTCATAGTCTTGTAATGATATGAAATAAACATGTGAAATAAAAACCTTGACCAAAATTAGACACCTTTTGATGTTGTAGTGCATTTTTAAGGACTTGGTTTATCATTGTGAAGGTGAATGGTTCAATTTTTAATACTTGCAAACTATGTGCATTCCTAAAGGGCTAAAGTACGTAGGCTAAACTAAGATAGTTAGGTAGGTAGGTTACATAAGTTACGTAAGTCATTAGGTAGGTTAAGCTATTATGTCCTACCTTTTTTTTTTTTGACATGCTTAGACCTATTGCCTACTTACCTACCTATTAAATTTTATTTTTAATAATAATCCATAAAAAAAATTTAATCTAGGTATAAATCCAAGTAATCAAATGGTCCAATGTCGACTAATCATATTCTAGTCATTCATTATATGACACCTCAACATTATATATGGCTTGTCTTCTATGACTTGTCTTTAATAATTGTAGGATGAAAAGTGTCATGTCAAACATTTAATGATTGTTTATCCTTTGTTATTCGTCCATTACAACTAAAGGCCTTTAGTCATATAATGTCCAGTTGGTATGATTACAGAATTAGTCATATATGGAGTTATAGATTAAATATTTTCTAATGTACAAAGCCTTAGTCCGCACTTTTTTTCTTGTTCCAACTTCGATTAAAGACACTCAATGTCCTATAGGTCATTCTTCTATTCACAAACTTCTTGGTTCCAATATTGTACCCTTGTTTGATGTTTCATACAATTCTTGTCCTACATTTTGATTTTTTTCAACATATGAATTCATGTTTTATCGCTTGGCTTTTGATCCATTTGCTTCTATAGACTTTGAGTCATGATCCAATTCATATTGTTCTATTAATGTTCAATTTCCTTTGATTTTTTGTATACTTCCAACTCTAATCCTTATAGCCTTCACTGCTTAAACCTTCATCTTCTACTTCCAAGATATAGCTTGAGCACTATTAGCCATAAAGCCCTTGAAATTCGGGTTCATCACTCCATGCTTTTTTAAACCTTGACAAGGGAAGACCACATGAGGCATTGCGAATCGGCATCTTCAAACTGCATGTCACAAATAACAATAATCATGACATGACAGTATGTCACGTCATACACATGACAAGCCATGGTGGTCCATGTTTGAACACATTTGACATGGTCAAACATGATCCATGCATTCGTAAGGTCACCCCTAGGTTGCATCCGCTTCACCAAATCAACACCACTTTTAAGCCTAAATGTTGACATTTTGAAAAGGTACACCTTGGGTGACCTTTGCCTAGGGAACACATTTTCTTGAATATAATCATACTTGTTTTTTCTCTTTAGCTCCAAAATGTTGTCAATATATCCATGTCTACTAGACTCATTGCAAAAATTACTTACTGTGTAATGAAAAAAATATGAAGATTATGAAAAAAAATATTTCCTCTTCTAAGTTTTGACATCTATAAAAATCAATGTTCTCAATAAAACCAAATCATTCACAATATTTTTCTTGTGTTTTTGCTTTTAAAAATATTTTTTTCCCTCGAGATGGTCACGAAATGATAGGTGCAAATTCTATTCAGAATTACTCTTTGCCTATTAACAAACAATGCAAATTGTATTTTTAGTAGTATTTACAACACATACAATTTGTTGGTTTTAACGCATTCAAGTTCATTTGCAAACTATATTCACACATTACCTTAATTATATTTTTGTTCCATTTTTTCCAAGATTCTAAATTATCCTTGATAATCTGAATTTGTGATCAAATTTTAATTATTTAATTAGAAAACACAAGAATCTTAGAGTATATTCATTATTTTTTCAT
>Ga0116229_10008750_pt1 | contig 15638 bp, 15 predicted proteins | sample S1TSphgellanicum_3_FD_87313 | JGI IMG/M metagenome (GOLD analysis project Ga0116229, IMG submission 87313) | Host-associated microbial communities from peat moss isolated from Minnesota, USA - S1T2_Fc - Sphagnum magellanicum MG | ecosystem: Host-associated > Plants > Peat moss > Unclassified...
ATCGTTGCCATGAGGGTCTTACCCTCACCCGTCTTAAGCTCGCCTACCCGCCCGTCATGAGTGACCATACCGCCGATCAACTGAACATCAAAGTGACGCATCCCGAGAATGCGCCGACCGGCTTCCCGCACCACCGCAAAGGCTTCAACAAGCAGCGGATCAAGCGCGAGGTCGGAAACAATACGCCGATCATCCTTTTCAAGCTCGTCCCACGCCTTCCCGCGCCGCTCAAGTTCTTTCTCGAGAGTTCCACAAGCTTTGTCACGCAGTTCGTCGGTTTTAGCCTTGAGTTCTTCCGTCGACAAGGCCTTCATCGTCGGCTCAAGAGCATTGATCTGCTCTACTTTTCGCCGATACTTGTCCACTTCGCGCTCGTTATTGTCAAAGAGTCTTTGTAATATATTCATCGGAAAATGTGTCCTGAAAAATGGGTAAATAAGCGATTCAAAATCGCTTGGTTAGGATTGCTTTATGATGTCGGATTAAGAGCGGGTTTCTCATGTTCCACTATCAATGTGCTCAAGAGACAACAGCTAGAACGCTGTTTACCGCTGGCTGGAATGGGACTACGGAGCGCGGGGACAGGCAGGCGAATTGGCAATTGAAGTGACGACTTCTGTCGGTTCGGCGGCGGCAGCGTAAACGATATCTTTCGAGCAACCAGTAGACGCAGACGATTGCGGCAACACTCTACCACCGTTGCATTCAACTTCTTGACCGGTGTTGCGAATTTCCAGCGAGCTGTAAATATAGGCCGACGGAACGCCGGGAAGCAGAACTGGACGAACACCGCCGACGGATGGAGCCACTAAAAGTGCAGCCATCAATGGCCCGAAGCAAAACCAAACCTGTACTTGAATTGATATCGGCATGATTAACAGACGTTACTATACCATAAACGGCCAGCGACCTACCAAGGCTGATGGCGTGATAAGTTTTGGCAACGATCACCTTTCAACGAGAGCGATCATGGTTCTATATAAACGAACTCGGCGTGTGAGGATGGCGGTGCTGCGACACTTGCGTGATTGAGTGAAGAATCCTCGTATCGCATTTCGCGTAATTTACACCATCGCTGTAATTCTGGCAAACTCTTCGATTCCTAGGGTCTCGCCTCTTCTTCCCGGATCAATACCGGCGCGACTAAGCGCAGCAAGCGTCGCTTCTTTATCCCAGCCCAGCGAGGGGTCGTTAGACAACGCGTTGGCGAGTGTTTTACGCCGCTGGCCGAAGCTTGCGTGAATCACTTTGAAGAGAAGCTCGGGATCATCTACCGTTACCTGCGGGGTTTGCCGGGGCCGGAGGCGGATGATCGAGCTAGTTACTTCCGGGGGCGGATAGAAGCACTGCGGCGAAACATGGCCAACGATTTCGACTTCGGCGTGATACTGCGCGAAGAGTGTGAACGATCCATATTCTGACGTAGCTGCCTTCGCGGTCAGACGCTGAGCGACCTCTTTTTGCACTAACAGAATAATCGTTGACACTGTCAGCTTCATTTCAATGAACTTGGCAATGAGGGGACTGGTAATTTGGTACGGGATGTTAGCGACGATTTGAATAGGACTGGGCACGCTCCGTGCCGAAAGCTCTTTGTCAAAATCGACGGAGAGAGCATCGGCGTTAAGCACGGTCACCTGTTCTAGGGTGCCGACCGTTTCAGAAAGGATTGGCAGGAGTCCTCGGTCGATCTCTATCGTCAAAACTTTGCCGGAAGTGCCAACGCGCTGGGCAAGCTCGCGGGTTAGAACGCCAAGACCCGGGCCTATCTCCAGAACGCCGGCACCTGGAATAAGTTCGGCAGCCTCGCAAATTTTGCTGAGTATATTGCCGTCAACTAAGAAATTCTGTCCGAGACGACGTTGGGGCCTGACGTTATGCCGCCGAAGGAGGGTTCCAACAGCGGCAGGTGAAGAGAGGTTTATCATTTCTGGGCCAAACAACGCTTAGGTCTTCGGCCCAGCATCCCACAGACTATTGTGCGACAGCGAGGACGGTAACTTCCACCCGCTGACGACCAATAAGGCGAGCTTCATGGCGAGTCGTGTTACCAAGGTCGATGCGATCTCGCTTGATTGCGCCGCCGGTATCTCCGGCGATTGCATACCCGTATCCACGAATGTAAAGGCGACTTCCAAGCGGAATAACACGCGGGTCAACGGCGACAACGCCGTAGCCAGCGCGCATACCCGTCTTGCAAATGCCCCGACCAGAACCCTCTGATGGCGCGTAACCGGTAGCCACCATATCGATTTCCCTCTGACGGTCGTAGTAACCGGATCGAGAAGGCACGAAGAGAGCGTCACGCAGGCGAATACCCGCCAATGTCACTTCATTAATAGGTTCACGAACAATGTGGCTGCTAATAAGTGTGTACTTAATTGGATCGAGATTCTGATAGGTGACCTGAAATGTTTTCGAGACAATGCCCACTTGACCGTGCTGCGCTATTTCAAGCTGACCCGGTGTGACTTGATTACTCATTCTCATCACACGATGATAAGGAATGGAATAGAGGCGAACCTCTTCGTCGGTACTAATGGATTGTGATTGGTCTGTTGTGGAACCATTAGCCAGCGGCGATGCCGATGCTGACTTGGTCACAAAGACCGATATCATTGTCGCCGCTGCTGCAGCAACGCAGAGAAGTTGAGTGATTTTAAGAAAATTTTCAACGACTACCCTTTTGGATGGAGTCGTAGATAACTTATCGAGATGTAATTTTCGCTCTTGCAAGGTCTCCTCCTTTGTCAGTGGTTTGGTTGCATTCGATGCCGCGCAATTTGGCTAAGTGCCTTCTTGCCTCTTGCAAAAACGCAAGAGAATCGCAATCGAATTGTGCCGGAACGCCTCTTACCGTTGGCGAGCCGACCATGCAATACTGCGGTTTGGCGTGGAATAACCCACGTTTTCACCCAGTTTTCGTCAGAGCATGAGCAGTATAGCACCTCATTTTCGGTGCTGTCAACCTTTCATAAGAATATCCATTATTTAGAAATTCGAAGGATTACGGCCAAAAGTCAGAATTCGTGCTCACCAGGCAGGCTTTAGATCATCGTAGTTAGTGGGCGATTTGAACGAAAATAATATTATAGGCGGACTCTTTCCGGATTTCCTCGGCAATTTTGAGTAGAGAGTATAGATGAAATGCTGTTTAAGGAGACCCGTTGATGTTTGATGTCAAAAAGCACCTGATCAAAATTGCTGGAGGCCGACAGTATCTGCCTGTGGCGGCCCGATTGATATGGTTTCGATCCGAGCATCCCGACTGGGGAATTGAAACCAAGGCCATCACGATCGATATGGAAAAACAGTATGCTGTGTTTGAATCCACCGTTTACGATTCCGCTGGCAAGCTGATGGCCAAGGGGACAAAAATGGAAACCGTTCGCGGTTTCGGCGACTGGCTGGAAAAGGCTGAGACCGGAGCGATTGGACGTGCACTGGCGGTGTGCGGCTACGGCACACAATTTGCTCCTGACCTCGACGAAGTTCATGGAGGAGATAGCGGCCGTGTCGATTCGCCCTATCCACTCTCTGGCTACAAGAACGACCGAGGCGGCTACGCGCCGAGGGCACAATCAAACGATAGGTATACGAACGGCTACTACTCTAAGTCAGGAGGTGCAAATGATGACGCGAGGAGTATAAGACCGAGCGTGCAGACGGAGACACTCGCTATTGTTAACCACGAGACGGATAGCCAGAGCGGCGTAAGCTCAAGCGAGTCCCCTTCGCAAAGCGATCAGAATAGATCGGACTCCTGCGAATCGTGCGGAACATCGTTAAAGCCGAGCCAGCAGTCTCTCTCCCTACGGAAGTACGGTACCGCACTCTGCCCGGACTGCCAAAAGAACCGCAAATCCGAACAAGCCGCATAACTACAAAAAAGCCTCTCCCCCACAACTGGAGGAGAGGCTTTTTTTACGTTCGAGCTACCAGACAAAAAGAACAGCGTACTCTACATTGAGTTGCTGGGCGTGTCGGCAGCTTTCGCCAAGTGAAGATCTTGGTCTTCGTTAAAATTCTTCAGAGGCACCAGAATAGTCTCGCCCGATGTGAGTTGCGAGTTGTTGCCTAAAGCCGGGTTAAGCGAACGGATCTCGTTGATGGTGTCAATGAGTTGACCATTTTCCGGAGTGAGACTGGCTGCGATCTGCCACAGCGTCTCTCCAGGATGCACGGTCAACTTTTGGGTCGTTACACTGCCGGTATCACTCTGGTAGATATTGGCAACCGTTGAAGCACCGAACCAGAGCAAACCGACAACGGCCGCTGCAAACATCATTTTCTCGATGAAACCCAAGGCACTCTTTTTTTGGGCCCGTCGACTTCGCCTACGAGAACTCACCACTCTTAACTCCAAAGCACGCTGTCTGCTCGAGTAACTTTCGACCTGCAACTCGCGAACACAACTCATTTTGATGCTCCGTTTACTTCCATTGGTCTAAAAAATCAAACAAAATCAAACTTAAGTTCGAATACAAAAACATCATACATCAATTTCAACCGTTTTGTACCCAAAAATCAAAAATAATCAAACAACTGTTTGATTAACCTCAAAACGCCAGGTATAATCCCTCAAATCCAGCCACCCAGTAGTTATAGGAGTTGTATGGAAACGCTCACAACGAAACAGCAAGAAATCCTTCACGCAATTCGGTCACACATTAATAACACCGGTCAATCGCCAACGGTTCGCGAGATTGGCCAGGCAGTCAACCTGCGATCTAGCTGCAGTGTTCAAAAACAAATTGAAACACTCGAAAGAGCTGGCAAAATTCGACGAAGCAACTTCAAATACCGTTCAATTGAAGTGGTTGGCGATGAAAACCGGCAAAAACCAACTGACAACAATCTGCTGATTCCTTTGCTTGGCCGGGTAGCCGGTGGGTCACCAATCGAAGCAATGCAAGATCTCGATCCCGAACTTATTTCACTCCCACTTTCTCTACTCCCACGGGTCGATCAAATCCGGCAAACAAATTCCTGTGAGGAGCAAAAATTTTTCGAAGCACCGCTCTTTGGATTACGGGTTGTTGGAAAGTCGATGATTGATGTGGGGATCGACGACGGAGATTTGGTGATCGCGAAGAGGCAGTCAACGGCGCAGAATGGGGAGATTGTGATTGCGCTCGTGGATGACGATGACGCGACAGTTAAGAAGTATTACCGCGAGGACGGACGAATCCGGCTTCAACCGGCGAACGAGTTGTATTCGCCGATCTACAGCGAGAATGTACAGGTTCTGGGAAAAGTAACGCTCGCAATCAAACAGTTCTAAGAACGAATGCGAGCGTCAGAAACGAAGAGGCGTTAGCTACACTACCCTCTCGCGCACATAACTGGCGAGATCATCCGACGCTATCCGCACTTGCTGCATTGTGTCCCTATCACGGACAGTCACCGTACCATCCTCTAGCGATTGGAAGTCAACAGTGACACAAAACGGCGTACCGACCTCGTCCTGCCGACGATAAAGCTTGCCAATTGCTGCGGTCTCGTCGTACACCGAACGCATTTCGCCAGTCTTTTGAACATCGTTCTTGATTCGCTTCGCCATCTCAACAATCCGAGGTTCGTTTTTCTTGAGCGGCAGAACGGCGACTTTGATCGGAGCAAGAGTAGGCTTCAGCTTCAGCACAACTCTGGTTTCGCCGTTTTCCAACTGCTCCTCATGATAGGCTTCGGTTAAAACAGCGAGCACCCCGCGATCGACACCGGCCGACGGCTCAATGACGTACGGCACAATGTGTTTATTCGTAAGATGATCGAAGTAGGTTAGCTTCTCAGTTGAGTGCTCGTTCTTCTTGACTGATGCAGTCAGCCCAAGAGTATCCTGTGAGCGTGAATGGGACCCGAGGTCAAAGTCGGTGCGATTTGCAATTCCCTCAAGTTCTTCCCAGCCAATTGGAAACTTGTACATCACATCGACGGTACGTTTTGAGTAGTGCGCAAGTTCATTGGTAGGAACTTCGTAGAGCTTGAGGTTTTCGCGGCTCAGCCCAATCTCGTCAACCCACCAATCGACATGATCCTTGATAAATGTGTCGTGGACTTCTTCGTCGGTTCCTGGCCTCACAAAGTACTCGATCTCCATCTGTTCGAATTCACGAACCCTGAAGATAAAGTTTCGCGGAGTGATTTCGTTTCTGAAAGACTTTCCCACCTGGGCTATGCCAAACGGAAGCTTGCGGTTGGTTGCAGTCAAAACATTGGCGAAGTTGACAAAAATCCCTTGCGCCGTTTCTGGACGAAGATACGCAAATGAATCGGCACTCTCGACCGGCCCGACACCGGTTTTGAACATCATATTGAAGGCCCGTGGCTCGGTGAGCTCGCCTTCACACTGGCCGGGATGCAGCTTCGCGTGCAATAGGCATTCGGAATCGCCAAGTTTGTCTGCGCGGAATCGTCCCTTACACGTCTTGCAGTCGATTAGCGGGTCGACAAACGTTTCCTCATGGCCGGAGTACTTCCAAACGAACGGATTCATTAGGATTGACGTATCGACGCCCTCCATATCGTCTCGCTCGTAGATATTGTGCTTCCACCAAGCCTTCTTCAGGTTGTTCTTTAGTTCAACCCCAAGCGGTCCATAGTCGAAAGTCCCCTGCAGTCCTCCGTAGATTTCACTTCCCGCAAATATAAAACCGCGTCGCTTGCATAGCGAAACGATCTGCTCCATTGTCTCCGCAGCCATGAATAGCCCCTTAATCTAACTTCTTTGTAGGCGGCATTATACCCGTCCACAAGATTACGGACGAGGAAGACGTTAGCAGATTACAATCGGGAAAGATCGGCGTTGCCGAGCGACACTCCAGACACTTTGCGTCGGATTCTCGCGAGCGCATTGTCCACACTTTTGGTTTTGCATTTAAGCTCAACCGCAATCTCACGATATGAGTTGCCATGTCGGTAGCCAGAAAGAACGTACCATTCGAAGTCGCTCAGTACTTGCTGCAGGCGATTCTGGAGAGCTTTCGTGTCCTCGTCAATCAAAATGATGTCTTCTGGATCTGTATTGTTGCTGTCCGGAAGAACGTCACTCAGATTCCAGTCGTTGCTTGTGTCCTCTCCCGGGGATTCGAGGGACAGCGACCGGTTGAGCGGCATCTGCTTTTGACGGGTTGCTGTTTTAATTGCCGTTATGATGTGACGCGTGATACAGACTTTGGCGAAGGCCGGAAAGGAAAAGGCGCGCTCAGGGCGAAAATCGATTATCGCCTGCCAGAGGCCGATCATGCCCACCTGCAGCAGATCATCCTTTTCTGCACCAACTAAGAAGTAGGGCTTAACTCTTGTTCGTACCAGATTCCGATATTTATAGAGAAGAAACTCGGAAGCGGCTTTATCGCCGCTCTGAGCTCTATCAACTACTTCGCAATCTGTCATCTCACCAAATCGAAGCTGCGATTGTCTTAATCGCTCAGATAGCTCACCGCCGAGCAAAGATGTGATCACTGGGCCCCTCCCGGAGCAGGAGTGTTGGGATTGCCTTTTTCAGCATGACCATCCACATCCGTGTCCTTAACTACCTCTACCTTGAGATTAGTGATAATGACCGCTATTATCACAAGCAATACAGACACGATTGCCGTCGCTGGAGAAACTGGAATTTCCTTGATCTGTCGCCCACCAAGAGTGAGACGTAAAGAACGGACCTTCGAGTGACCAACGTGCTTTTGAACTTCGTGAAGAAGATCGGATCCAATCGTGAAGATCTTTGTGGCTGAGTTAAATGGTTCCGTCGCGGATGTCGCCCCATCGGGGTTGTCGTTGGCCATCTTGAGGCAAGACCTTTCGGTTTAAACTACGCACACACTAGACAGATACGTGCGTATTATACATGCCTCAATTTTGAGTCGTCAAGCTATGAACGCAAATCTCACAGTTTTTTTATGAAAGAAGTGATTAGGAGTTGTTTGAGTTCGGTCCGGTCACCGAGTAGAGCTGGTCTATTAGCTGGTGGTAGCTGGAAAAAGTGAGCATTTGTTGGCTGATTCCGCCAGAAAGCGACGACACTTGGAAGGTATCGCCGACCGATAACGCAGCGACGATTGCGTGACAAAAAACTAAGCCAAAACCGAATCCGGCGGCGATACCACCCATTCGATCTAGCATTCCAAGATTCCAGCGCAGCGATTCGTTTGCAAATACGGACATGGTGACGAGAACAATTGTTAGGAGGAGGAAGGAGACTATCTGACAGTCTGCTATGCCGGTTCCGGTGGTGTGCATGCCGGGAAAGAACTGCGGGAAGTGTGGCGACAGCAGAGTTGTCAAGAAGAATGCGCTGTAGACCGCAAGCAGGTCAAGAACGGCAGCTCCGAAACCACGGATGGTTTCGATAATTACTGCCGCAGCGAGAATAAAACAAAGGACGATATCGAGCACAGTCATTTACTTGCCAATCGACTTTACACGACGGAGATATCAAGATTATCGGTTGTACGACGGGAGACTTTAGGGTTCATCAGTGGACGACGTCGAATGGTATACTACCGCCCGAAGATGCAAGTTCGCCGGGTGGCCGCTGCGCCTCGCGCAGAGGAAAGTCCGGACTCCGTAGGGCAGCGATGCCGGCTAACGGCCGGGCGGGGTAACCCGACGGAAAGTGCCACAGAAACAAACCACCGTGAAAACGGTAAGGGTGAAATGGTGCGGTAAGAGCGCACCGGGCGGCTGGAGACAGTCGTGCCGGGTAAACCCCATTGGGAGCAAGGTCGATAAAGCGCGGTCATATAGATTGCCCGTCAAGTAGAGGCGAGTTCTTTGGCTTTGCCATGGAATAAGCTTCTTACCGTGCTTGGATGTACCGCTAGAGGGCGTCGGCAACGGCGTTTCGAGAGAGATGGTCACACAAACACAGAATCCGGCTTATAGGCGGGCTTGCTCTTCAGTCAATTACACACTATGAGCCATTTGACTATCTGTATCGTAAATTGGAATACCCGAGACTACCTGCGTGAAACATTGGCATCAATCGCCGCCTACCCTGCGAAGGTCGAGACTGAAGTCATCGTGGTAGACAACGCGTCGTCCGACGGCTCCGCTGACATGGTTCGCACAGAATTCGCTTGGGCGCAGCTTATTCATAACAGCGACAATTGCGGCTACGCCGAAGCCAATAACCAAGCGTTGGCAGCGGCGAAGGGCGAGTGGCTGCTTCTACTCAATCCAGATGTCAGATTGCTGCCAAAAACGCTGGACAGTGCCTTGGAAACGGCGAGAGAGTTGCCAGATTTCGGTGCCCTCGGTGTCAAACAAATCGGTTCCGACGGCCGAATTCAACGAAGTCTCCGCTCGTTTCCCGATCCGATAGGCGTCTTTTTCGAGATCATCGGATTTAGCAAAGTCTTTCCATGGAGTAAAAACTTTGCTTCATACCGTATGAATTGGTTTAACTACACTGGAACAATAGAAGTCGATCAACCAATGGCGACATTCTTGCTAACCAATCGCTCGGTATATGAAACGGTAGGGGGATTGGACCCGGCGTTTCCGATATTCTTCAATGATGTCGATTGGTGCTACCGGGTAAAGGAGACAGGAAAGCGAATCTACTATACCGATCGTGCGGAGATCGTACACTATGGCGGAGCCGGAACAAGTAAGGCAAACAAAGCGGCTATGGCGGCCGAATCTAAAAGGTCTTTCCTTCGCTTTTACGAAAAACACTTCCGTAATAGACTTCCCGGCCCGCTCTACGCTCTTTCCACGTTTGCAGTTCGCACGAGTCTTTCGCTGCAAAAGCTAAAGCAGGTATTCCGTTAGGATTCTCTTTTTCTTAGAAAGTTTTCATGGACGACATTGCAGTCATCATAGTAAGCTGGAACGTTTTGGGCGATTTGCGCCACTGTCTTCAATCGATCTTCGCCGAACCAAAGCCCAAAGTAAATTTTAACGTCTGGGTAGTCGACAATGCGTCCAGCGATGGCAGCGCCGACATGGTCGAGCAAGAGTTTCCCGACGTAAATCTAATCAGGAACGACAAGAACACCGGGTTTTCGACGGCAAACAATCAGGCGATCACCAAATCGGTAGACAGTAGATACGTCTTTCTGCTCAATGCAGACGCTTTTCTCAGTAGCCCGACCACCCTTGATTCACTTGTGGAGTTTGCTGACAAGCACGAAAAGCTGGCAATTGCCGGTGCGCACGTCCTTAACCCCGACGGATCCTTACAGTATTCTTGCCGAAGATTCCCCGGCCTCAGGGCCGGGCTGTTCCGAAACACGCTGCTTGGACGACTCTTCCCAAAGAATCAGTACACCACTCAGTACCTAATGGGTGACATGGATCATTCGAAAGAGCGCCAAGTTGATTGGGTCAGCGGATGCGCCATGCTCATCTCCCGCCGGTTTATCGAGTCGAATGGTGCGCTTGACGAGCGCTTCTTTATGTATTGCGAGGATGTTGACATCTGCAAGCGTGCTTGGACAAGTGGCTATGAAGTCTGGTACTGCCCTGATGCCTTTGTCACCCATAAAATTGGTGGGAGCAGTGATAAGAATGCCGAACCGATGATACGCGAGTTCCACCGCTCCTGGGAACTCTACGACCGCAAGCACAATCCAAACTCTCCGCTTATCCGCACATTGGCTGTTAAGCTAGGCCTCTGGCTGAGGTCAACAATCCGTATCATGAACCGACGAAATAATATTCGCCGAGAAAAAAGGAGGAGTGAAGGGAGACCTTAGCTAGGAGCCACAGTCAACTCATTTTTGAGCACGACCTGCGCGTGATCACCACTAATAACATCGCGGGCAATCTTTGCGGCATCGGACTTGTCCGAACCACTCACGACATGCCCGGTTAAAGTCACCTTCCCCGGAACAGCGTCCACATCGATCTCATTATGCGAATCATTTAGCTGGCTATTTGAGATAATATGCGCCTTAATCTGAGTGCCTAAGAACGCGAGGTCCGTGGTATGATCGGCCTTTGCGATGCTGGACGAGACCGCGGCTGTGGTGCTTTTCCCGGCTTTCTGCATCGACTGCATTGCCTGATCCGCAGCAGCTTGTACCACGGGAGCGTTCTGGGACATATCTTGCTTGACTCCCTGAACCGTGTTACTGCAGCCTGCAAGCGCTAAGAGCGCGCAGACTAAAATAAATAACGTGCCATACTTCATTGTTATCACCTGCCGACTACATACCCAGTGGGCGACATTCATCAACCTTGCCTGAAATAATTCTTACTAAGAAGTAAAGAAATGTCTGTATTGATCTGCGCTATTGTCCTTTTCCTTGCTCCGTTAGTCTCCGCCTCTCCAGATGAGCCGCTGTGGTCGATGATTCTCGGAGCGCTTTTGATGCTGGCTGTTATCATTCATATCGTCACGGATAAACGTGCATTAGAGCTCACCTGGCCAACCGTTGCAGTCTTAGGCATTCCCGCGATAGCGATTCTTTCTCTTCTTGTTCACTGGCTGATTGTGTACAAGGCTCAACCGACCAATCTCGATTCGATGGCTCGTGGCACGCTTTTCTGGCTTTCTGCGGCGGTGATGTACCTTCTTGTGTCCAACCACCGCAGTCGCAAGGGTATCTATGCGACGCTCGTCGCCATAACCGCTGGAGCAGCGGTAGCAGCGGGTTACGGACTTCAGGACTACCTGATTCATGTCAGAGCTCATGAAAGCCAATGGAGGGAATTTGGGACCTCCAACAACCCGGATTTTTACGCCGGGTATCTTGTATCAACATTTCCTTTAGCGCTCGCCATGTTCCTCGGCGCGAAGACCGGTAAGGAACGGATATTTTGGCTGCCATATTTGCTGGCGTTACTATTGCAAATAGCGGTAATTCCGACAACTGGCTCACGCTTTGCGATCATTTCTTCGGTTGTCGGCGCGGTAGTTGTTCTTATAGGATTTGCAATTTCATCGGCTGCCGATATGGCCGTCGAAAAAAGTGTCAGGATTCGACTGGCAGCGCTTGTAATTTTAGCCTTGCTCGGCGGATCGATTGTGGCTAAGCCAATTCTTTTCCGAGTTCAAGGCCCAGCGGCGTCGACCGAGGCCCACTCCGGCAACTTTCGCGTATGGACCTGGAAAGGAACGATTAGGCTCATCGAATCGGATCCACTTCTCGGAGCCGGACCTGGCCAGTTCATCAATGCCTATCCCAAAAGAGCAATCGTCGGCTTTACGCGCCATGCACATAGCGCCTACCTGCAAACTGCTGCGGACATCGGCGTGCCAGCACTATGCCTACTGCTAGCAGCATTCGCCGGAATCGGTTTAGTGGGAATGAGTTCACTGAGATCAAATATTGAAACAGTTAGCGAGCCCGTGCTAGCTGTCCGAAAGGGCAAGCGGCAAGCAGCCAAACCTATTAGCAAATCAGAGAGTCCATTCGATCAGATGACAATGGTTGACGACAGATTCTTGGTTATGGGCCTCACCGGCTCATTGGCTGCCGCACTCATCCAGAACTTAATCGATTCCGATTGGATCATCTTCTCCTGCGGCATTACCCTGTTTGCCTTAGCGGGCACCCTTGTGTCGGTCACTGCTGGTTTTAAAAGTAAACCAGTGCCTTCCTGGCTAAAGTTCGTCATTCTCGGGGTCGTTTCGGCTGCATCCGTATTCGCACTTCTTTTCTCGGCGGCGGAGATGGCGGAGGAGAGCGGAAACTATGTGACCGCCGCACAGATCGATCCGATCAATTCGGCCTATCAAAAAGCTCTGGCATTTCAACTGTATCTGCCTGAACGCGATGCCGCCGACTCAGAAGCAGCTTTGATAAAATCGGCAAGCCTTGCGCCTGGCGGGGTCGAATACTACCGGCTTGGGAGCTTCTACCTCAACAACAATGAGCTAGATAAGGCGCAAAAGGCTTACGAATTGGGGTTAGGATACGATCCAAATTCGGTACAACTCCTTATTGCTCTCGCGCAATTGGCTCAGCAAATGGGTGACTCTCAAGGATCGCTGCGATACTATCAGAAGATCGCAGACTTAGAGACGACTCCGTACGGGACGGTGCGGGCTATTCCAGAGATTAGTGAAACACGTTTTGTGGATGCAGATGCGGCAGTTGGCGACTCTTTACTCCGCAAAGGAATGGTGACGAAGGCGATTTCGTACTATTTAAGAGCAAAAGCTGACTGCGAAGAGTACAGTAACTCTGGTGGAGCATCTTCCGGCATGCGCAAGGCAATGAATATGGGCGAAATCGACAACGATCTCGATTCCCACATGCGCGGGCTCACCGTAACAGTAATGACGAATTTGGCCCATGCTTACGACGATCAAGGGAATTCGCGGCAGGCAGTGGCAACGAGGGAAGAGCTAAGCGCTTTGCTTAAGAGCTTTCCTGGCGGCAGTAATTAAGGGAATTAACTATGGAAACTATTAAAATTGAAGCGCGTCTAAGAGCGCGATACACTAAAGGCGAAATAAAGTCGGCGCGTCGACGAGGACGGGTACCTGGCGCTGTGTTCGGAAAAGGCATCGAGCCGTTTCTTGTTGAGGTCAGCACCAAGTCGATTGTAGAAGTGTTACGATCCGAAGGCGTCCTGAATACACTTGTTGAGCTGTCGGTCCCTGGATATCCGGCGAAGACGGTAATTATCGACGAGTTAGATCGTGATCCCATCACCCATGGCTTTCTACATGTTGGCTTCCACAATATTGCCGTCGGCGAAAAAGTGCACACGCAGCTACCTATTCACCTGGTCGGCGTTCCATCAGCCGTTACACTCCACACAGGCATGATAGACCAAACATTGGACTCGCTGGATGTCCGCGGCGAAAGTGGCGGATTACCAACCCACATTGATGTAGATATATCAAAGCTCGCCGTCGGCGACAAGATTCATGTCTCGGATCTTCCTAAATCAACAACCTACGAATTTCTGAGCCACGACGATACGGCGATTGTCAGCATCCTCTCGGTACAGCAAACTGTTGCAGCGGAAGAGACAACGGAACCTGTTCCGGCGGCTGCTTAGTTCTTGCTTGTGAAAAAAGGCTAATCCGAGTACAGTGTCCGGAATTTATCTAGATCATTCTGCGACCACCCCAGTTCGCGAAGAGGTTGTCGAGGCGATGCTGCCCTATCTGGGCAAAAGCTTCGGCAACCCATCGTCTATTCACTTCTTCGGGCAACAGGCCAAGGCTGGCCTGGATGAATCACGCGACATTCTAGCCGAATCCATTGGGGCAGAGCCTTCGGAGATCACCTTTACAGGAAGCGGCACGGAAGCCGACAATCTGGCTCTAGTTGGGACGATCCTCGCTTCGCCAGTGGGCCGACGACATTTGATCACGTCGGCAATTGAGCATGACGCGATCCTTAAAACGGCCGCTTTCGTCGAGGAACTGGGATGCCGCGTCACCTATTTGCCAGTCGACGGCGATGGCTTTATCTCCCTGGACGTACTGAGCGACGCCATCGATGACGATACTGCGCTGATATCGATCATGCACGGCAATAATGAAGTCGGCACTATTCAGAACGTGCGCGAGATTGCCCGGATTGCGCACCAACGAGGCGTGCTATTCCATACCGACGCCGTGCAAACATTTGGCCAGCTTCCAATCGATGTTAATGAACTTGGCGTCGATCTCTTAAGCGTATCCGCGCATAAAATCTACGGCCCAAAAGGAGTCGGAGCGCTGTATGTTCGGCGCGGCACCCCAATTGTCGCCGAGATGCGCGGCGGTGGCCAGGAGCGCGGACGTCGATCGGGCACAGAAAACGTCGCTGGCATAGTCGGCTTCGCAGCGGCAGTCGGTTTGATACTGCCCGAACGGGCAGATATCTCGGCCAAGCTCGCCTTGATGCGCGACAAGTTTATCGACGACGTTCTAACAACAATTCCCGGCTCGTCGCTGAACGGCCCGGTTGGCGAAGACAGACTCCCAAACAATATCAACTTCAGCTTTGACAATATCGAAGGCGAAGCGCTGTTGCTCAACCTCGATATCGCCGGTATAGCGGCATCGTCCGGCTCTGCCTGCTCGTCCGGAAGCATCGAACCATCCCACGTCCTGATAGCCATGGGCAAGCCCACCAGCTCAAAACGAGGTGCCATTCGCCTGACCCTTGGCCGAGAAACTACATCGGAAGAGCTGCAAATCGCATTTGAAATTCTTGTCTCCACCACCACCCGACTCCGCTCAATGAATCGCCATAGTTTGGCTTCCGAATAGGCAAGCCGATGTTTTCCGGCGAGCAAATAGCGCAAGGTCTTACCTAGCGTTCGCTAAAACAACCCACAAAAATTTGTCATGTTGAGTATACATTCTGGGAAGCACCCGGTAAATACACTCAAAGTGATAGGTCATCATCAAACAGAGTCCGGGTTTGGAGCTTGCCTATCAGCTCCTTTTGAGGCGATGAGAGTGCGTAGTTGTCAAGCTCGGTCATTTCTACCCAAGCGTATTGCAGGCAGCTCATCGCATCGAGTTTGTCGCTTCCATTCCATTTGGCTCGATAGCCCAGCAAGGTGACACGTCGGTTCGTCACCACATGCTTCACCGTTCCGAAGGCACAGGGATCGAAAGCGTAAAGGCCGACTGTTTCTTGGACTGCGCGGAGTGCTGCTTGTTCGGGAGGCTCGCCGTCGAGCACAGCCACTCTTGGCAGTTCCCAAAGTCCACCCCATAGCTGATCTAGCGG
>Ga0116229_10008751_pt1 | contig 15636 bp, 6 predicted proteins | sample S1TSphgellanicum_3_FD_87313 | JGI IMG/M metagenome (GOLD analysis project Ga0116229, IMG submission 87313) | Host-associated microbial communities from peat moss isolated from Minnesota, USA - S1T2_Fc - Sphagnum magellanicum MG | ecosystem: Host-associated > Plants > Peat moss > Unclassified...
ACCGGGTGGGGGGGGCCAGCACGGGCGGGAAAGGACCAGGCAGAGTGGGGGGCACGAGCAGGGAAGGACCGGGCAGAGTGGGGGGCATGGGCGGGGAAGGACCGAACGGGGGGAAGCTTGACGGGTGCATTATGCACCAGGTTCACACTAGTATGTTTTAATTAATTAATTTAAAGAAAATTAGCACCTCTCATGGACAATACCAATTTTTTATGCATGTTATCAGTCACATGTTGTGCAAAATTAATTACAGTGACAATGATTTCATCAAAACTAGTTTAGGTGATATGGGCTATAGTCATAGGTTGTACAAAAAGACAATTCCAAACTACAAATTTATTAGAGGTCAATTCCAAATCGGAATTTTTAATAAATAAACATTTTAGAAGTTGTAATGTTTCAAAATGTCCTTATGGATCTTAAAATAATGAAAGAGAAACAAATTTCTTTTTTTTTTTCAATGGTTTTTGGAATCTTTATGTCCTTTCAAGAAAAAATGAATTTTTATTTTTCAAATTTCATACACATGTTTACATGTAATTTCATAATAATGTAAATATGTGTTATTTCATTTGAATATGTTGAGATCATTTCAAAAGATTAACATTTTTTTTTCTTTGAAATTAAACTAGTTTCCAATAAAAACTTCTCTTTTAAATATAATTCAAAGATTCAATCCCCACTTGTTTAGCTGATTTAATGTTTATTCATCCTAATTGCTTCCAAAATTTTAATGAATTAAAAACAGGGGTGGCTGATTAAATCTCCCCTTGGATGATAATTGGGTGATTTTTTATACAATTTGAATTTTATATATATTTGAAAATAACAAAGTTTTCAAATGTAAACCTTTCTTCTTCTTTTTCATTTCATCATCATCATTGGTAGTGTGTAGCAACATGAAGCCCGAGTTAGTAATTAGGAAAGTATTGGGATCAATGTTTCTTTTTTCTTTTCAATAAAGGTGGACTGACCATCATCGACAAAGGAATAAACCAAGTTTGGTTAGAGGTCTGACGATAAAATAAATCTTTTTTAGAAACCTCCTTAGTTTTGGCAATCAATGGGAGTTCATTGTCTAAACATGGCAACATGTGAATTTTTTTTCCAAAATATGACAACATTTGCAAAAACAATTCCAAGAAAAGATTTCATACAAGTGGGCTTTTTTCTTTTATCTCCACCATGGGAAAGTTCACTCAAGAAAAAAAACAAAAACACACACACAAACTAGGATGGGTTCCCATGTAGGAATTTGGTAGGGGGCCATATCTTTCACATGTGCCAACAATAAAAAAATTACCTTACACAATGAATAAACACTCCACATGCAACCTCAAAAAATCTTTTTTTACATGTTAGGCCACATTTAAAAAATAAAATAAAATCACATGGAAATGAACTTATGTCATCCATAAATGAAATGAACAAACTATGATTTGCAAGGACAAATTCAAGAACTAAATTCAAACATCATTTCAGCAAAAGCATTCAATGGTATTGAGCCTCAAAAAGCAAATCAAGCCCTACTACAAACAAGTCTAGATCCATCACTAATAATTCAATGTTAACACATCATCTTAAAAAGAAAGGATTTCAATTAGTTCCATAAGTGAAGAAATATTGACAATTTGCATTCATGTGATGAAGCACAACATGTGCAAAATCACAATTTTTTACATTCAATTCTCATAAAATAAATGTTTTAAAATTGCAAAGAATAACTTTATAATCATATTCCAAAAACACAATGTTCACCTTTAATTCAATCATACAATTCAACAAGCTTTGTTGGTATGGCAAATGATATGAATTGTCCTCTAATCCATATTGTCAACTTCAATGCCCCACAATGACACATACTTAGAAACATCCAATGTGTTCAAGTTCAAACATGATTTGAATATGACTTTTTATCACATTTTGTTTGGCAAATCCTTGTTCACACATACTTATGCTTGCCAAAATAACAAGTACTTTCTACCACAAGTTCATCAAAATCATTAATTGGTATGCCAATGATCGTTATCCTCACATAATCAAAAACATTGTGACTCAAATATGCCTTTGTTTTCAAATTCACACTTCAAAGTCTCCAAGAATTCAAGCAATTCGGCCATACATAAAACATTATTAACCTACAAAATTGTGAACTTCATTAATAACATGTCTAACCACTAAGTTGTCATCTAATGTTGTTCATCATCATTGTTAAGATCATGCTTAGGATTGAACAACTTTGAAGCATTGAAAATTGGCAAGCCAAAAAATCATTTGTTAAAACTATTTACAACTAACTTCATATATTTTCCAATCATTGGTTTCATCTTCTCCAATGAGTCAAACTAATTAGATATGTATGTGTGGTGCATGTAATGCATCATATTATAATCTCTTTTCTACCATTTAAAAAACCTTTAACAAAAGAAATAGTTTTGAAAAAGTCAAGGTCCTTGGCACCATGTGCAAAGTTATTGGGATTTTAAAGATTATTCCTCAACATAAAAATGGTTGCCTCCAAAGAAGAGCCAACAGTAAAAATGTCAACCATGTTTGTATGAAACAATTGATTGAATTCATTCAACTCAATCAACAAATGTACCATTAGATGTAACATAAATTGGAATTGATATGAAGTTGTTTGGATATACCAATATGATTAAGTTGAAACTTTAGATGAATCAAATATTGCAAGCATATAATACAAGGTGCATTCCAAAAACCAGATGTGAAATTATAACCATCTCACTAATAATGAAATTCCATGATGATCAAAAGTGTGTCATCAAATGCCAATTCCATGAATCATTTCAGTTCCTACACCCTATGTTGTTATGTCTAACCCACTCATTACTCAAATTGAAACCAAAAATTGATTTGTACCCTTCCATGTTTTGTCCCAACAAGTTTTTTGAATTGTCACTTTTTGTTTGGTTAGATTTCTCCAATCTTAATTTTACTTTTGGTTGAATTTTTCAACTTTCAAAATTTGATCAATGCTATTGGCAATAATGAAAACTACACCAAAAATGATTTAAAAAATTTTGGGGGTTAAAATTTTACCTTGGTAATATATCAAATGGTTATTAAGTTGGACATTTCAAGGCCAACCTTTATGCATATGTATATGTGTTATCAACAAAATAAATAGGGAAATTGGTAACCAAATTTATCATTTAAACAATAATGCAATAATATAGTTGGGTTTCAAAAAAATCAAAATATAGTTATTTGATCCGCTATGTCAAACCAAAAAAAAATTCATGCATGTGAAAACTTCCCCTCTCCCAACTTTCCCCACTTTATATTATGGGAAAAAACAAAAACATTTCCCAACATTGGAACTTGTCACGCCCTTAAATTCATCTTAAGGTATTGGGAATATGCCTTTAAATTGATAATAATGTTCAAAAAAAGGGGAAGAAAATGAAAACTCGGGGGCATGCTCCCTAGCTCATTGCACTTAGAAAAGAAAAATGTCAAAGAAATCTAAAATGGGATTAGGACGATGTGATAATCATAAGAATCTCATGGAAAAGTCACCTTCACAAGCCAAACAATGTAGGTGGTTGATGCAAATGGAATTGACTTTTAGTCATAAACTTGTTTTGGACTCATTACATTCACATGACCCAAACTTCAAAGAAACCACCACCTTTCTTCCTTATAAATACATTTTTTGATTGGTGGTGAAGGTTGCATCAAAATGGTTAAAATCCTTGCAACTCCCAAGTGTAATTCCTAAATTCTCAAGTTATGAAACCTGTGATTTTATGAGGTCATAAATTTTCCATATCAATTTTGATTATATATATATATATAAGAAAATCAACAATGAATGTACAAGGAAATAATTTATCCATAAACCCACACAAGTAGGAATGTGAGTTCAGTTCATTAAGAGCTTCATTAGCCATTTGGGTGAAATCACCACTAATTCATTAGATTAGAAAAATTAATTAATGCATCATGTCTTTTATGATTGATAACAAGTTGGTATGGAGAAGTGAATTCACTAACATGTGATAAAATTAAAAATTAGAATGTGGCAATGTAATTGACTTAAATTTATAATTTTTTTGTTTTATCATCATTTTATATTATTTTACATTTCATAAACTCAAAATGTACATATTTTATATGGTCAACATATGATTGTTGGTATCAAATTTTGAACCTTGGTTTACAAGGAAACAAATTCCCAATGAGGTCGCACTCAACTCGAAGTAATAATGGAGAAGCTCTTGAATACTAATGTATACATTTTCTATATTTGTGAAAAACATTGATATCTTTTACTACACTTTGTAAGTGTTTTCACAATGGGCAATTTGGTAAACCATTTGAAACCATGTGAAAGAAGCACAAAGGGAAGATAGATATATGTGGCTTTTAATTATTGATAGGTTCCCTCACACCTCCCTACCATTCCCATCTTTTTTTCACATGAGCAACTTTTCCACTTTTTTTTTCCCTTGTTTTTGGTGTAGAAACATGAAACCATGTGTAGAAAATGAAAAGCGAAAAGGTAGTAACATTGTAACGTGAAAACAGGTTTCTCTCAGTGTGAACACATTAAGGGCTTGAGCTTTGCTATGAATATAATTAGTTGTCCTGAATTTTTGGCGGCAGATAACTCTCCATGACAGCTCCATGGAGATGCATGGAAGATCTGTGTTTGGGGTGTGAGGGAGGTTGTACAGGGCAATGGCGGCGCGAATGATGAGGATGTATGGAGGTGCATTGATGGGCTGAAAAAGGGAAGGAAGGACTAGGCAGAACGGGAAGGTGGGGGAATGGAGGAGAAGGCAGGAGGATTTGGGTAGCTGATAGATTTTTGGGGGAGGGAACAGAGAAAAAGGGGAGATTTTGGAGAATGCAGGGGAGCTTAGAAGATTGCTAGTTGCTGATTGTCTTCCGCTGCGGTAGCAACTAGAGGACGGTAGCTCCATGATCTGAGGGGAGGAGAACTAATGAAGGTTAGGTGTGGAAGAGGCAAAGGGAACAGAAGGTGATCTGAGCCTGTAGAGACGCGCGTCGAAGTGATGCTAGTAGAATTCTGGTAGTGGGTCTGGGGAAGCACTGGATGTGTGCCTGTCTTTGGGAATTGGCAGAGCTAAAGGCGTAGAAGCTATGGACTTTAATTAGGAAATTGGTAAGTCTGTCTACACCAGAAAAAAGGAGTCACCCACATTCTAGCAGAGGGAATTCAACAGTAGTTGTGAAGGTGTTTTTGAGCCTTCCTTTTTTGGTTACAACATGTTCTTCTTTTGTAATTAGTTACAAATATTATTATGTGAATTGGTTGTCTACCTATGTTTTCTCATAAGATGATCACTAGAAGAAATGTGGGGATATGCAACCATCTTATTTGCAATTACATGCGACTGTGTGTTGTTTACAAATACTCTTGCAAGTATTTACCAACTTCACCAAATTTGGGGAGGATTTGTGATTATATTGTGACTAATGTGCAACTATTATCCTTTTCATCCTCTTATGTGAATGCTTATAGGATTATATTCATCCATGAATGAATAAGCCCCATTGCCCATTAGTTGCACGTGTAAAAAAAAAATTAGTTACAAATACATCTACAATGTGTATTATGGGCATGATAATCATACATATTTGGGTTGTACAATTAAAAAACCTACTTATATACTATAATAAGTATTTATTATGAATATTATCAACATATTTGTAAGGTTTAATGTAATTGTTTTGTGAAAAGTACATTACAGGTATATTGAAGGTGTAGAAAGATGATTTAAGTTTTTTTTCTTATCAATAATTCTGATGCAATTAATTAGTATTGAATAATTATTTGATTAATAGTTACTAATTATTAATAGTTAATAATTTAGTAATTAATACTTAATATTTAACATTCAAAATTAAATATTAGTCAAATTCAGCAATATTAATAAATTATTCAATTTATATTAATTTAAAAAAATAACTAGTTGAAATTGAATATTAAATTAATTATTATTATTTATTATTTATTCCATCATTAAAATTAAATATAAGTTAATAGACCAGATTTAATTATTATTTCATTGATACTTAATATTTAATCATCACTAAATTCTTGTTATTTATTACATATTTAGTCATTAATTAAATATTGATTAAATAATCAATAAAATTTTATAATTAAGTATTCAATTACTTTTAATTAATAACTATAATTATTAATTAAATATTTAATCATTAAGATTAAATACTAACTTAATAAAATAAAATAAGTTATTGAAAATTCATATTACATATTAAATATATTACAATTATTGATGTTTTCATTAATTAGATATTAACAAATTAACTAGTTTATTGACTAATTCAGAATTAAATAGTATTAAAAATATAACTTATTAACGTTTACTAATTATAAATTTGATATAAATTAAAATATTATTAGCTGAAATTTAATATTCAAATAATTATAATTAATAAACTATTACTAGTTATTAATCAATTGATATTATATATTATATATTATATATATAATTTAGAATTAATTAATCAATTAATATCTCATTTTTATATTTTATTATTATTTAAGTATTTTTTAATTAATATTTGATCATTCATATTAATTAACTTATTAATATTAATTATTGATGGATGTTTATAATTGAGTAATTAATTAGTTAATAGAAAATTTTAATTAACATTTCATGCCATTACTACTACTTATTATTATTATTAGGTAAATAGGTAATAAATAAATAAGTAGGTAGGTAATAGGGGAGTATGTAATTTAAGTAAATAGGTTGTAGGTAGATAGGAAGTTAGTGAATTAACTAATTAGTCCATGAGTGCATTATTTACTTATGGAATTGACACAATTGAAAAGGAAACCAAATTGTATGGGATAAAAAATCTAGTTACAACCTAATTGCAAACTATTTGCAACTAAGTTGCAACTAGATTTTGTATCCCATATTTGTTTGGCTTCCCTTTCAAATGTGTCAACTATATAAGTAGATGCATTGTATTTAAAATACACAAGATTTGTCAAATGGGATGAGCTTTATTGATAAAGCTTAACCCTAATTTGGTTAAATCCAAAATGGGATTTATCTGCCTACCTACTTACCTACCTATCATAGATTTATTTACCTACCAACCTATTTTTTTTTTAAATGTTTCAAAAATCATAAATGTCATAACGTGGCACAAAACTATTTATTCATGTGTATGAATTAAAAACCTTAAAAAATAAATGGTTGAGATAAAAAAATTGGTAATAAAATTGATTTATGTAATATTCTTTGAATATGCCATGTGGCAACATGACATTGATCATTATAAATTGGTCACTAGTTGCATGAGTTATATGGTCAACAAATGAAAAATATAGTTAATTCAAATACATATTTCATCCATTGTTTAATGTGATGACCTCATCATGACATTATCATTTGCAACTAATGTCTTATGCAACTTGTCCAATGCAACTACAAGTCATTTTAGTTGCAAATGTTATTTGTAATTAAAAATTTGTTGTAAATTATAGTCGAAAATATGCAAATTTCTTTTACTTATGGGTTTACAATGTTGAAAATTTTGATAGTTATGGATATGATCTTGGTGTAGCAATGGAGATTTTATTTGGTTGAATTGTGCAAGATAGTTAGTAGCTAGAACAATATTAAAAGTTCAAGGTGCAAACAATCCTCGTTTGGAATCTATTATGTTGAAACTCAAGCTCTATTATTTAGCTCATTTTGATGTTTGGTCACATCTTTTTGTAGGTTTGCACCTTTTCATTTCACTTATATTAAACTCCTAGGATTTCACAATTGCAAATCACTATGGAATCCTAGGAGTGTAATGGTACTTTCCATGGCATGAAGCAAATCCATTCAAGTGCACAATGGTTGAAGTTAAGGTCTACAATATGAACATGAATGTGGTTAACAATTGTATGGTTGGTGGGGCAGGACCAAGTTGAATATCCATACATTAACACAAGTTGCAATCAAGGAGTTGCATCACTTGTCAAATGTGCATGGACTTCTCATCTTGGCTTCCAAATGTTTCATATTTTCTCCCTAATCATTTGATGATGTTAATAGGTAAATATGAAAGAATCTCTCACAAATTGCCTTGTAAATGCAACAACTTTGTTGTGATATATTGTCTTGTGTATTAACTTCATACATGAGTTCTCATTAATTTAAGTATACATAATGGACTAGAGTTTAGGGTTTAGGGTTTAGAGTTACATAATTGGCATGACAAAATGCTAGTGTTAGAATTTGTTTATACTCCATCCCAAAATGTTAATGTAGAAATTTCAAGTTGATTAAACAACATTTGTACATGATATGTTTACATTGTGCAATGGAAATTCACAAAATTTCATAAAGTACAAGCAAGGTGGGACATGGGTACATAAAGGAACACCTAGAACTACTCCTACAACCAGGAAGGATTTGAAAAGACATGCAATATGATAGCATGAAGACATGCCAATAGATTGGCAAAAGTGTTATTTATCACTACTTATGCAATGGACCTTTTCAGGTTTGTGACCTTATGTTTATCACATTTATAATAAACTTTCATACTACATGTTGCATCCTTACGAGATTAGACCCATATCAGAGCTTTTCTAAATAGTTTTTCTTGCACCTAATATTTTTCTTTTAAGTTATGGAAGCTTGTTTTAGAAATTTGTTTATAAATACTTTCAAATTTTAACCATGTAAAAATTCGAAAAGTTTTTTTATGGCCCTAATGAACAGGAGAAAAAAATATTGGCTTTAGTACCGATTGGCAAATGCTTGCCCTACTTGGAGTTGACAAATTCATAATAAAGAATATGAGTTCTTCAACAAAATATTTTACAAGGCACTGTTTGGAGGCCTAGAAACAATGACATGTGGTGGAGTATAATTATTTTTATAAACATGCAAGTTTGCTTGATAGTTTGCATGGTGTTTGGTATATGTGAAACAAATTGCCTTAAAATTGGTGATATGATTTTAAGGGAGTAAAATTGTCAACTTTAATAGAGATTTATACTAGATTATAATGTGTATTAGCAAGAATTGATTTCTCTTTGATAATGTGTTAGGAACATTTGGTGCCTATAGTTCAAATATGGTTTCACCTTGGGTAGACTTTAGATTTTGAATGGTTGTTTCTTCCCAATTTGAACTTCCATCTTCTTTACCTTTGGAGTGGCATAGAGATTTGAAAATTGTCATTTGTAGGTTGTTTGCTTTTCCAACCATATTGTTGAATTTTCTTGAACATTCCTTTTGATAATTTTCAATTATTAAAAGTGCCTAGGTTTTGCCAAATCTAAACTCTTTTGACATGTATGTATAAACCTTCTCCAAATTTAATTTTAGATTCATGTTAGTGTTTTAAACCTAACCCCCCTCCCAACACCCCCCCTACAAGATCATTTGATGATGTACAAAATTGTTGGCTCAAAAAGGCTGCACAATGTTAAGTCTTTGTGGAAAATGGTGACATATTATAATTAATCATAGTTTGGAATGTATCAAACAAGAAGCTCCCACAATGGTTAATTTCTCCCCTTTTGATGATTAAAGAGGGTTCACCATAACTTGAAATTGATGAAATTCATTTCCATGACAAATGTGAACGCCTTTAGTTCAAAGATAGGTTTTTAATCATAAATTATGATGATTTACATATAGTCGTCTTCATCTAAATTTTCACTATGTTTTTCCAACATTTGCACTTGTTTTAATCTATTGACATTTGTCCATAACAACATTTCTCCTTTTTTTCTTGGGCTTTTTTCAACCTCCACTATTTAGTGATCCACCAATTTGTCATACAAAATTGCCTTCATGACGTTTCAAGTGGCCATTTATTCCGAGTTTGATCCTTTTATTGTCTCTACTTTCAAAATGGTTTGGTGATTTGTAATATGTTGTATATAACATGCTTCCTTTTCCAACCATATAGTTGAGTTTTTTTTCAACATTCTCTTTCACACTAGAGACACGAAGATCCACAAGAACATGGGTTAAAGGAAAGGTTTGTAAGTTTAACTTTCAAATAAGGAACAAGACAAGATTATGCGATTCAAAAACAAAAACACAAGAACTAAAAATAAGAACATGAGATGTGTAAAACGAACATGAAATTGGATCTTTATTATGTTAATATATGCAAACATGAACATGACAAGGCTATGGTGTAAGATCGTGCTTAAGATTAATATTAAACATACTAAAGGAAATGAGGGGACTTAATTCAAGGAGGCTTTTATATGTGTATCAAATAAAAAAGCTTCTTGAGAATCTTCCTCACTAAAAATCAATTGGGACTTAACTCAAAGTCGATTATGAGTTAATTGAAAGTTAATTCGAACTTAATTAAAAACTTAACTAATATTTAACTAGAGTGAACTAATAGTCAATTGGAAGTGAACTATGAGTTAAGTGGGTGCGATCACAATCAAATGAACCAACAATGACAAAAGATTCAAGGATTGTAGTTTTATTACTGGTCATTTTCATTTTATCATAGAAAGGATTTTTGGGATGAAATCTTTTGTAATATATTACTAAAAATACATATAGTTTTTTCAATACATCACATTTTTTGTATTAACTTTTGATAAAGAACTAATAATTTTTTTTTAATGTATAGATTTTAAAAAAATTAAATTTCATTTTGAAAATTTATCTTAATTTCAAATTGTGTGAAAATATGTTAATTATTTTATGTTTTATTTTCTTATTTCATACACTACAACTTTGCTTTAAATGCCATGTACATTACACCCCATTTACATGTGGTAAAGGATTCTTGAAATTTAAAAATTTTATTCAATAGATTTTAAAATTTTAAAATCTCAAATTCCGCAACTTCAAATTGTGAATGTTTTTTGAATGTGGGTAATCAATTAACATCATCTCAATTTTATTCTCATGAAAATTCCTTTATAATGAGAGTCTTGAACTTAGTAATTTACAAAACTAATTGCTTTTGATGCAATTGTTGTTCAAGTTCAAAGGTCCTTTATTAAAACCAAAACCCAAAATAACTTTTTTTGAATTTTTATTTTTGATTTCTCAACATTCATATTTATCATTTAGCACAACTTCCCATGATTAACATGACATTGAAGTGGCACCACAAAAATATATTTAACAAAGTTATATTTTTTAAAGAGTTTTGGCGATTGTCTGACTTGGTTTTTGGTTCATTTGATTGTGACTACACCCAAGTGGAAATGAATTAAAAATTAGAAATTAATTAAGAATGAACTAAAACTAAATTGAAAGTTAGGTACATGGATGAACATTCAAATGAATGAACTCCATGGCATTAACATCCTTGACAAAAAGCCCCATTTTTGCAACTATGTTTTCAACTACATTTCAATTAAAAAACATAATTGTGAAAAATGAGTATAGTTGTAAAATATTTTTTACACCTAGGAATTTTTTTGTCAACTACAAACCAAAAAAATAAAAAACTACAAGTCAAAAATGACATTCTAGTTGAAAGTGTTAGCCACATGTCAACAACACAATAATAACCACTACTTACCATTTCAATTGCAAACTTCATACCACCATAGTTCAAAATTGTTGTTAACTATTTTTGAATGGTGGATGAATTTCATCCACGTATTGGGCAACACAATAATAACCACTACTTACCATTTCAATTACAAACTACATACCACCATAGTTGAAAATTGTTGTTAACTATTTTTGAATGGTGGATGAAGTTCATCCACGTATTGGGCAACACAATAATAACCACTACTTACCATTTCAATTACAAACTACATACCACCATAGTTGAAAATTGTTGTTAACTATTTTTGAATGGTGGATGAAGTTCATCCACTTATTGGCCATGACATCAATCAGAAATATAATTACAATTTTGATTAAGTTGCAACTCTATAAGTTGAACATTTTGATTAGATTACAATTATGTTAGTTGAACATTTCGACTACATTGCAACTATGTAAGTTGAACATTTTGACTATTTGTAACTATGTAAATTGAACATTTGGCCAGTGGTTTGGTGACACATGACACACTTTCAACGTTAACATGTGGCACATTTATAAATTAATGAATAATTAAATGACACGTGGCATATTCACAAAATTTGGGGTTAACAAATAATTAAATGACACATGGCACATCCACATTAATAGGCAAGGCCACATGGTGCATAAACATAGGTTAGGTATAAACCTAAACACCTAAGCTAAACCTAAACATAAGCCACTAAACTTAGGTTTAAGTTAGGGCTAAACCTAAGCACCTATGTTAAGCCTAGACCTAGGTCACATGTTAATTAATAAAACAGAATGAAAGCTAAATAATATGGGATAAAGATTTTAATTTGTAACTTAATTGTAACCTAGTTGCAACCTAATTGCAATTCAAATAATTATAATCTAGTTATACAAGATAATATAAGCTTAGTTACGCCTAAACCTAAATTAATAATCTACCTAGCCTAGGTTTAACTACAAGTACATTATTACTTATAATAATTATTCATCAACGATTTTTAATTATATAATTGTATAATCAAAACATTAAACATATCATCATCATTTACTATATAATATGGTGACTAGTTAATTTTTTTAAAATTAACAATTAAATGTAATTATTTATTACATTACTAATTATTATTGAATATTTTTGAAATTCCAAATTCATTATAACTTCTTATTAACATTTCATAACAAATAATTAACTCAAATATAAATACTCCATAATATTTTTTAAATGATATTTTGATTGCAATTATTATTATGATGTAGTGATAATCAATAATTGGTTATAATTGCAACAACAACATCATTAATAATATTCTAACTAATAGTTAGGATAGACTAGTTATTTAAATATTATTATTCATATTTTTCTTTAACTTGTTGGAACTATTATGTGCTAATATAATGAATATTAAATAACAAAAAATAGAATTTTTTTTAAAAAATATAGTAGTGTTAACTGAAAATAATTTCTGAAATTATATAATAAAATTATGAAATATATTTACTAACTACTTTAATGATTGTTATAATTTAATCATAAATAAATAGTAAAATATTCTAATAAAATGAAAAAAAGAAAATATATATAATTAATAGCCAACACTAGAATTTTAAAAAAATTATAAAAAAAATTTTATGCATCATTACATGATATGTTGGAAACTAAAATTGAATTTACATGGAAATAATAAATTACACATGTGTTGAATATATTCCAAAAAAATTAATTAAGTATCATTCCTTGATATGTTGTAAACTAAAATTGGACATAAATAAAAATATTAAATTGTGCATGTATTAAACATACGCATTATTCAGTTGACTATATTTCAGAATTTCTTTAAATTTTATTTTCAAATTAAAGTGTAACATTTATATGCACAAAAAAAATTCATCATACATAACCAGTCATGTATACAAAAAAAATTTACATGTACCTTAATAATTAATGATTTTTTATCATAACATTAAAATATATTAAGACGTCATATGTATAAAAATGAATAAACATTAAAGTTCCACAAAATTCTTAATTATGTTTCATTACTTGATATCTTGTAAATTAACATTTGATTCACAAATAAATAATAAATTACATATATTGAACATACATTATTACAATCTCATATTTCAGAATTACCTTAAATTTTATTTTGAAATTAAATTTGAGTATTTATATGCACAAAAATATATATGTATCATGCATAACCATTCAATAACACTAATAAAATTTCCATGTGTTTAATGTTAATGAAATTTTATTGCAATTTAAAGCAAATATTCGGACACCATGTGTATAAAAATGAATAAACATTAGAGTTCCACAAAAATATTAATTATGTATCATTATTTGATATGTTGTAAACTAAAATTCAATCTTCATATAAATAATAATTAGGTGTATTGAACACGCACATTATTAGAAACTTATATTTTAGAATTTCTTCAAATTTTATTTTAAAATCAAAGTTTACTATTTATATGCACAAAAAGGTATTTGCATCATACATAACTGTTCATTTTATACAAAAACATTTACACGTAACTTAATCTATTTTTGAAAATAGATAGTTTGTTTTGTTTTGTTTTATGGTGTTGAAAATTTCCAAAACCAAATTGCTTCATGCAATGCTATTGATATCTTTGAAAACCTAACAATGAGTAGGGGTGCATTGACTTGGGTTAAGAATTTTTGGAGCTACAATGCAAAGGTTATTAATTATTGAATCATTTTCTCAATAAACATTCATAAAATCATAAATAAAAATTGTATTCAAATCCAAAGATGTACTCGGTGTTGTTGGAAGTAGTCATTGAGTCAAATTTAATGAAGTTTATTTCATAATTTCCATATTTAAAGTGTGGAGGATATTAAATTTTGAATGAATTTTGTTATTGCAAATTCAAACAAATTGCAAAAAAATGGGTTTAGAAGGGGAAATGAGTTGAATGTGTTCACATTTGGGGCCAATAACACATTTTATGTTATATCTCCATGAAAGAAGGTAGTTCGTTCTGTTTTGTCATAATGATACTTTGTAAACAATAATGTTTTTAGGTTATGCTATGGAACTTATCATCATAAAGTTCTTCATGAGTAAAGGTGCACCAACATGGTTTAGAATGTTTGGAATTACAATGTGGAATCTATTGATTATTGAACCATTTTTTCGCAAAATTCGTTTTTAAAACCAAGATTGAAAACTTATTCGAATTTGGGGGTGTTCTTGGTATTGTTGGAAAGCCCTCACCATGTTTGATTTAATAAAGGTGATTTCATAATTTTGACACTTCAAATGTGGACAATATTATTGAATTTTTAGTGGGTATTGTTGTTGGAAATTCAAACAAATTGTAAAAAGGGTTTGGAAGGAAAATTCAATTGAATGCATTCAAATTTGGGCAAATGACATAAAGTACATTATTGTTTAATGATTTTTTTATCATAATTTTAAACAAATATTAAGATATCATGTGTATAAAAATGAATAAACATTAGAGTTGCACAATATTATTAATAATGTATCATTACTTGATATGTTGTAATGATCTACATAGAATAGTAAATTACATGGGTATTGAACATAAACATTATTATTAAAATATATTTTTTATTTTCTTTAAACCTTATTTTGAAATTAAAGTTTAATAATTATATGCACAAAAAAACCATTCATTTATATTAATAAAATTTACATGTAATTTAATGTTATCATTATTTTAAATAAATATTAAAATATTATATGTATAGAATTAAAGTTACTTATATACTAGTTGTTTCCAACTAGCGTTACCTGCGGCCTTTCTCGCCATTGGCAAGTCTCTCAGTGTGGTCAGTACTGGGTGTTTTCGAGTAGTGAAGCTTATACTCATTTACATTGGTTCATCCTAAGTCCTTAAACCTTTTGCACTAATTTGGAAAGAAGCCATCTTCCTATCAAGGTTCAAGAGTCAACTGAGCATCTCAGCGGCGAGATTTAAAACCCGAATTCAACCAGAGTTCACGCCATGTAGGCGTGGGCTTGAAAGTAATGATGGTCACACATAAGCCACCGGGTCGCACGACAGAATAACACCCATAACAAAGATGCAAACT
>Ga0116229_10008752_pt1 | contig 15635 bp, 11 predicted proteins | sample S1TSphgellanicum_3_FD_87313 | JGI IMG/M metagenome (GOLD analysis project Ga0116229, IMG submission 87313) | Host-associated microbial communities from peat moss isolated from Minnesota, USA - S1T2_Fc - Sphagnum magellanicum MG | ecosystem: Host-associated > Plants > Peat moss > Unclassified...
AAATTGTTATACTTAAGATAAAATAACTTATAATAACATAAGTATAACGACCTTGGATAACCTAAAATATAATTTGAAATAACATATATTAACTTAAAATAAAATAACCTAAGATATAGTCGAATGTTAGTTGAATAATTTAATTTAAAATAATTTAAAGCAAAAAACCTATAATAAGTTAATTATAATACCTTAAGGTAGAATAACGTATAACAGTTTAGGGTATAATAATTTATAATATCTTACAATAATTTATAATAAATTAAGGTATAAGTTAAAATAACTAATGTAGCTTAAAATAATATAGGGTATATCATAAAGTAGCATAGGGTATTTAAAACAACAACATAAAAATAAACCTATTACCACAATAAATTATAATAATGAATTATGTCAACTAGTAATGAAACATAATGTTTACATAATGATATTATAGTGAAATAACTTTAATTAGGGCAAAATCACTAAAGTGCAATGAACTTATTTCATTTTTAAAGTCCCATAGTGATTTATGCTAATGAACTACACCCCACTTTTGTGCTAGTGAAACTATCCTTTTTATATATATGCCAATTCCCATATTGCCTTCCCTTTCCCAACTTTTTTGGCCATGTTATGGTTTCTTGCAAAACATTTTTCACTTCTCCACACTCACTTATTGCATTCCAATACCAATTTTAGTATCATTAATGGCATACTAACATGCCTTAGACATTACATGGTCAAAACATGTGCCATTAAATATTGAAGGAAACTATAACAATGCACATGATATAACCTTCATCAATGCAAAAGCATTGGTGTTTAGGTTTGTGCCCTCATCCTTGATGTAAACAATGATCTTGCCTATAATCAATATTCAACCAAAGCAAATTTCACTTGTTTCATTAATGTTGCTTTAAAGGTACCCTTATTATAACATGGCAAGGCACCCAATCATCATTGATGAAATTCATGACAAGTGTGAATGGATCAAATTAGGTTATGGACATCTAGAGGTCAAATCTAGTAGTGTTTATGCAATTGCTAGGAAGACATACACCTCCATCACCTCTGCCAACATATTTGGGATGTGTTATTGAACAATTTGTTTTTGTGATGAAAATTTGATTCAATAACATTTTTTCATCACAAGTTGCCATAACCATGGACTTTCAACTACAAATCGTGGCATGTATCCCTTTGTAATAACCAATACCACATTTTAAAAAAAACCTTTGTTGACTTCAATCATTGGGCTTGTATGGATCATTTCAACTATTTTGGATTGGAAACCCGATTTTGGACAATTTGTAAAAAAATTGAAATGGATGTGGGAGGCATTATTTTCCACTTTTCCCCTTTTTGTTAATTGGCACCACCTTCCTTTATCACCTTCTTATGTTCTTTGTATCAAATCATAACAACTTTATGTTCATTCACAACATGGTTTTTCATATTGAATATGATGCCATGTGTAGGGTTGAAAGAAATAATATATATTTTGGATCATGTAGTGTTGTTGCTACTTGAAACTTAACTTGTGATGCAAAAGACACATCATGCACCACATCACCTTAACAACTTGAACATGGACTATTGGTGATGGATCATTAGAATGCCCAAGTAAGGGAGGCTTAATGATGCACTTGAACTAAGATTTTTGGTTCTTTTGCAATTTAGCAAGTTAAACACCCTAGGACACTTATTGCTTAACATCAACCTCAACACTCTCAATCATCAACTTCGTAGTGGGTGCTTCATCCATGATGCCAATAGGTTGTTACACTAATTCATTAATGATGCCAATAATTGTAAACTTTTTCACCTCCTTGTTAATTACTTTGCAACCAAATGAAAAAAGAATATCATAATCTACAAATGTCATGTAAAAATATAAAACCAAATGAAAGAGACAATTTTTCATGAAACCTTAAATCCTTCAAACACTTCAATCTAGGTGATATGAATGCATTAAACCCCAAATATTAGTATGCATTTTGGTATCAAAACTATAAGATTAACTTGGTATAATTTTAAATGGGTTTTTCCAAAAGAGATACCAAGGGTGTACTAATATTGGATGGGTACCAAGTATAGTACATACTAAGATAATCAAGTTTTTAATACCAATGTTCATACCAAGTGTCAACCTATGTACTAAACCAACATTGGTTACAATTAGTTTGGTACATATTAACGATCACACCCTTTTTGTTTTGTCACATCGAAATCTCCTAAACTAAAGGACCCTTAGTTATGTTCTTGATACTATTTGGAAGCCTTTGATGAGTAGGGTTACACCAAGGTGATTTTAGAATGTTTAGACTTGCAATGCATGAATTATTGAATTTTGAATATTTTCATAACTAAAAATTCAATAATTTTCTTAATTAATTTTTTGGAAATTTGGGAGGTGTTTTTATTAGTATTGGAAAGCTTTTGATGACTAAAGGTGCATTAGGTGGTTTTGTTATTTTCATACAAGTATGGTTTGTAAGTCAATGTGGGTGCCAATGAATAGAACATTCCCAAAGTTTCAATTTTTGGGCAATATGCTAATCAAAGTGGCCCACTGCCACAAGAGGTCTTTTTTATCTTTAGGAAACACCATAACTAATTAAACTAATTAATGTGAATCACAATAAATAGCCAAATTGTTGTAAATCCTAGGTCAAAAATGATGATGAAAAAAAGTTAGGATTGAAAATTATATTCTAGCAAAGATATGGGGCAACATGCATGCAATATGCACCCAAGAAATATTCCCCAATAGTAACATAGTTTGTCCCATAATATCCTTTGTTCAAAAGTGTGAGCTTGTGTTGTATATAGTTATGTTAAATGGAAAAATTTCCACAATATTGTATTGGTAGTAATATCTTCTATTTGGGGAGCATTGAAAATATTTTATTACTTAGTCTGGTTCAACAAGATGCATAATACTTGTTTTCTTGTCAATTATTCTTAATAGTAAAAATAATTATATTTTACAATTCAACATTGTAATAAATAATAAAGTTATGTGCTTTAAATATTAGGTGAAACCATGGTCAAAATATATTTAAAAAGTTGATGAACTAAAGGTGAATTTGAAATTGAGACAATTTTTGACATAAGTATAAAAACCAAATTCAAAATATGTTCAAGTTGCATTATGAAATCATTTTTCTTTCCATTGAATTTAATATGATTTGATTACAAATTTGATATAATATGTGTAATTACTCTTACCTTCCCAACATTTTGATATGTTCCCAATGGGGAGGCTAAAATGTTTAGAATTTACATTACTTGCACCAAACAAGGTATTTTTTGGGGGAATTTTGTGAGAGAAACATTTCCCACCCAATTATTACCTTTTTTTAATTGCAAATATGTAACCCATCATAAATTTAATTATATAGATATTTTTATTTTATTTTATTTTATTTGCATCAAATTTTGATACAATATATTTATTCAAATGTTTCATTTTAATACTTGAAATTGTGAGGAGGGTGAAAGCATGGTAAACAACCTTTATACCTTGTCACAAAATATTACAAGTAGACACAAAAGATTTTTGATGCATTAAAACTAGACATACTATTTTATTCAATGATTAATATGAAAATAATCTTTCATTTTAATATTATAAATTTGAAAAATGAACATCTTCATATAGATTTAAGTAGATTTTACAAAAATTGCATTTACTTGGAGGAAGTTTCTAATCTTACAAAATGGGTTGCAAGTACATGAAATATTGAACTTTTTCTACTTTCAAGTTAATGGAGCCTTAAAAAATACTTGTGTACTATCAAAATATGTGTGTTATAATCATAATATATAAAAAATTTAGTGTAAAAGTAGGTTTGAACACCAAATTGATCCTATCATGCTCAAATCTAATTTTCACTTAATTTATGATACCAAAGCTTTTCAAAATTTGTATTCAACTTACTATAAACTAAATGGAGGGCCATGGTTTTTCATATTTTTACTTTCACAAGTTTTTAATCTACTTTCATGTGTTTATATCAAAATTTTGTCATTTTTAAACTACATTTTGGGCGCAACATTTTTTCTATTTACTTTACCATGCTTTCACCTAGGAATGATAAGGATGCAACTAGACTTGATAAGATCATGTGATAAAAATACTTTTGTTTTTACAAATCATATGTACTTAGCATATTCATCAACTTAAATATCTATATAAACTTGTAAGTTTTCTTTAGAATGATTCAATTGTTAATAATATGAAGGGATCTTTCACTTCACATTCCTCCACATTTGATTACTAAATCATTTACTAGTATTAGCTGATTTACTGTTTTATTATTGAATCTACTTATACCAATTAATATTAGTGTACATATACCAATACATGTATTTATAATGATCTTCAATACATATGTTATGTTTTTAAAGATTTTTTCTAAAGTTAGGATTAACAAATATGGGCTATATTGATTATATTTTCATTCATAATAAACACAATCCTACCACTAAACTAATTAAATTATAATTTTTACCCAACAACCAATATATGGGACTCTATTTTAATTGCTTATTTGCAAAATTGAAAAAATAAATCCCCTTGGTATATACTTCATAAAAACTATGGTATGACATTCCAATAAAGATCTTGCATTAAATGGCAATAGTTTATACATTTTTAAAATGCCAAAAAAAAATGCTACCAAACCAAAACCAGGGTGCAAAGGTGGTGAACATTATTCAATTTTTTTCCAAAATTTAAAAAAAAAAGGAATATGAAAGAAAATATTCCTATTTCATTTTTCAATTTTCTCAATTGTGCAAAATTTCATATAAAACATATTGCTAATTCCATATGTTCTCAATGCCATAAGCTACAGTAAGTAAATTGAAAATGCTCAAAACCTTCAAAATAAGGATTGTGAGCAAATTAGACTTCAATTTTCTCTTACTCTCATTTTTTCCCCCCTTAAAGACAAGACAATTTAAAAGTTAACCAAAGTTTTGTGTTTTTCTTTATTAGTTATGAATTCTTGAATAATCATGTTAAGGGCTTCCTATATTGTTAATAGGTTTTTTTATGAATTATGGGTGTAGCACCTCAAATCATTAAAAAAATTCTTTTGGTATGATCCTAATACCAAGGTCACATGTCCTAGGATCTTAAATCGGTTGAATTTGAAAATCATTAATGAGGAAAGAAGAAGAATAGCCTTTAAAAGCTTGTTTGGATTTTTAGTGTCTCAAATAGATTGAAATCTTAAACCACATATAGGGGCACGATCATCTATGAAATTTTTCTATGTTTGAATGTAAACAATTTTTTTCATGAGTGCTAGGGTTATCTGTGTATCCTCAGCATGCTTTGGTAATTAAACATTCATATTTGATCAAATTGCATACCACAACAAAATACACAATCCTCTAGCATCACTAAAATCAGATGCCAAATATTATATTCATATCCATCTTTAGACTCATACTAATTTCTAAGCCAAGATCAGTCTTTTATTTCAAAATCCTTATATCAATGCAAGAATTGTAGGAACCTCATGGTCACCCTTATAATGGGGTTGTATTTTCAATTTTCAATTTCACAAAAGTGGTGAATTTTTGTCAAAAAAGAACAATTCTCCAAATTTCTATTTTAAGTTAAATTAAAAGAACAAAAATTCACCACCCAAAAGAAACCCATTGCCCTAGAATATGTGATGAATGTGTACATGTATAGAATTATAAGAACAACACTTAAACATTCATCAATTAGTGAATGGTCAAATAATGTTGGAAATCTTTCCCAAATACATTTTATTCATCATCTCTAATTTAATTGACTTATATGTTTTGAAATTTTTTGAATTAAATAATTTGAACAAGAGAAATAATATGAATAATGAATTGAACAAGGCATTTGAGGAAATTAAAATAGCCATTATCCAAATCTTTGAGATTCAAAACGGTTTCTAATAAGAATTTTGTAAATAAAGCAATAGTGTAAGTAATTGGTATTCATAATTAACCATCTTCCAAGTAGGTTCAATTCATTCTCATGACATTTAAAATATACAGTTCATTATATAATCACACACAAACATGTGGACTCCATGATTTCTTTTCTTTTCCAATTTTTTATCTCTCCAATTTTTTTCTCTAAAATATTCACTAGAGAGCAAAAATGTTGCCACAAGAAAATCCGTTGATGGGCTCATAAAGTTAAATCTGGGGAAACAACCAAAACAACAATATTGCAAGTGATATCGTGAGTTGATAGGATCAACTTTTGTAAAGAAAAAATAAAATCTAAGGATAGAAAGATATTTGATCATATTCAATGCATAAATTGAATCCACAATAGCCACTTGGATGATGTCTTCAGGTCCCAAGGTCCTAACCACTTGGGCTATTGGCCTAATGCCAAAAGACCCTATCAGGGTAAAGTCAAAAACAGAATATAAAGGGCGAGAAACTAGGGTGGGGCTATTGGCACCACAATAACACTTGTCCTTCCTGAAAGGCCAGTGCTCTACAGTAACTCAGCATGCTATAAATCGACATAGGTGAGGTTTTGAGAAAGTTCAATGATGTGGCACACAAGCTTGGTGATGGGTGGCCTTACATGGCACTATGATGTCGTGTACTTGGGCTACCTGGCAAATATTTCAACTTACATGTAAGATTCCACATGGGGGGTAAAACCTTTTTTCATGATTTGTAAGGTTTTTCCACTTATTTCCAATACATGATCTTCATGATTTAGCCAAATTTGGCTAAAGACAAATGAAAGTTAAAAAACATTTGAGCATTTTTAAACGACCGCCTATATTGTTAGCCTACCTATTGGAACCTACTATAGAATCTAGCTGTTTTAAAAAAAAAGTTCCCAAGTTTGGTGATTAGAAAACTCACAAAAAAAATTTCATTTTTGAAATAAAAATAAAAATTAGCCAACAACTGAATTTTGCCATATGCTGGGTAATGCACTTGGACAGAGGCGTTTTTCCAAAAAAAAATGTAGCCAATGCACTCATGGCCACAATGAACCAACATCCAAGACCGCACCATGCAGGATGGATGATGTGTGGACTGAAAACACTTTTTCATGGTATTCATCTCCCATAGCTAACCACTGTACTTAACCATATTACAGGTAGATCACTGAGGACGGTTAGTACATGGCTATCATTGCGGCTATAACATTGGAAACCGGAGCAGAATGTGGTAACCACAATGGGTAGCCATGTACTTACCAGTGAAAGTCTGGTAGTGATTTTTGTAAGTACCGGCTGGTAATTGGTATGGACACTTTTAAAAGGATTCATATGCCCTAATTTAGTCATGGCATTGGGTACCTTTGTACTTTTCATTCTAGTCTGGTCCTAGTAGGTATGGGGTCCAAGACTGATATTTGGCTGTTATGAAGCAAGTAGGGTCTAAAACTGAAACAAGACCTTAAGGGAGGGTCCTACCAGGCTGGTTGTGAATGGGCTTTTAAACCCAAGTTGAGCTTGAAGATGATGATGACAATGAGTTGTTCACACAAATTATGTTGGCATAGGTGGAGGATGAAGCCTAATGTTGGCTCGCTGAATCTTTGCTAGGACATCCAGAAAATTTTGATTGCCAATGACATCGAAGCCACTCACAAATACTGAGAGACTACTTTTCTTTGTCACTTGTCTATGATGATTAGATTTTCGCACAAGATATATGTTGAAACACACATTTGTTTTGTAGAATCTTGAATGTTGTTTGTGCTCATGATTTGTATTTTGTGTAACGCAAAGATGCATGTGAACATTTTGGTCTTTCTTCCACCCAAAAATTCATGGTAACTTTGTGAATATTCCAACATATGGTGTTACATCAAATGCCATCAACAAGTATTTTTATTTGGTTGAAACCATCATCACCAAATGTTTGAAACAATTCATTAAAGTGATTCATGAGATTTTTGAATAGGAGTACTTGTGGCAGGCATCATGTGTTGATTTGGAGAAACAATGCAAAATCAATGGGGACCACAATTTCCAAATTATGTTTGCTTCATTGGACTATATGTTGTACATATGGAACAATTACGTCATTGCTTGGCAAAAGCAATTCACAAATTAGGATAAACAAATAATTATTATATTAGAAGTAATAGTTGATTGATTACTATGGATATGGCATGTTTATTTTGGGTTGCTTAATATAACAATGATTTGAATTTGTTGGATCAATCTCCTTTGATTGCCAATTCCTTGGTGAATGGGATGATTTATATACATTTGTATCTACTCATCAATGAGATTTTTATCCAAGGAGATTGATTTTTTTCCAAAAACTTCACAAACCACAAGGTGAAAATCAACAACATTTTGTAAAATGTTAAAAGAATGCACAAAAAGATGTGGAACATTTTTTTGGGGTTCTCTAGGTTAGATTTCAGTTACTACAAATCTTAATAAACAATGAAATAGGGATGTGATAACAAATGTGTCGATGGCATGTGTGGTATTCCGTAACATGATTATTGAAAATGAATGTGAAAATCTAGAATTAGCTTGGTAAGACCACAATCCTTTATAATTTAAAAAAGGATTCACATTTGAAACATTCATAAATGGCACAAATCCCATAGAAAATGTTGATAGCCACTTTAGATTCATTAATGATCTCACTGAACATTTGCAGACATTGAACGACAATAACTTGTACAAGTATGAATGCTTTAGTGCATGCCTTGAGTTTCCATTGTCTATTGAAACACATTATTTGTAGTCCTTTTTTACTTGTGTGATTTTTATAGGACTTTTTCATTCACAATTTTAAAACCTTGTGGTGTTTTTGTGTGATTCCCATAAATTTGGATTCTCTAATTTTAAAAATATTAATTTTATTTCACCCCATCTACTTGCTTTAAGGTTTTTATTTCATAGGCAATGTTTTGCACATGTCTTTTAGCATGTTCGCACACTATGGAATGTTTTTTATTAATAATTAATAATGTATGAAGGTGAAGGATTGATGCTTTGGGTGTTTGTTTTGATAGAATTATAGTGCTTTTTGCAATGTGTTTTCTTTAAATGTCCCTAATTCATTTAAGGCAACAACAAACTCATGGTAGCACACAAATTTGGAGACATCATGTTTAATCACCCCCCATTCCATTTCCAAGCTTTTTATTAATCTTTTTGCACATGTTGGAGGTCAATTATTACAATTGTCATGTTATTGCACCCTGTTGCAAAACGTTGATGATTTTGTCCATTGCCAATCACAAGGTTTTGGAAATAAAACTTGCAAAGCTAGTGATCTTTTTAGCAATGAGTTCTTCCCTTTTTTTTTATTTTGCATTTGATGCCATGAGAAACATGGTGCTCATTGTAGAAAATGTGCTAAGCTCCAAAGGTTCCTTGGATGCGTTGAAGAAACTTTGTGACATCATCACTTCTTCCTCCTAATGTCAAAAATGGTAATGAGCTCAAGGACTCCAATATTTTACATGAAAGTGATGACAAAAACATAAAATTCCCTACAAGGTCCAGAGACCTTATTTCAAGTGGAGGCACAAGTGGGATGCTAGTTTTTGGGTTTTTTTTTCTTGTGTGGGAGTTTATTGTTGTGAGGCATTCAATGTGTTCCCATGGAGATGCTCTAATATTGATACTAAGCACAAGCTTATAGATAGTACCAACCTCATAATTACCATCCACATGCATCTATGTACTTCATTATCCACCAATTGGCTTACCTATTTACCTACCTACATAAGACCAACTTACATAGTAACAACTTATTTCCTTGCCTTCATACTTTAAAATATATTTAAGCATGATTCACACCTAGTGTTAGTGAAAAATTGTTAAACTAGGCTAACATTACATAGTTGTTATAATTTACATGTTAAGTAATGATGGTGTTTTATCCACACTACATTCTCACATGTTGCTATGTATTTTTTCTTTTTTAGTTACCCTAACATCATGAGGGATTCACACCAAGAATATTCTAAAAATACACAACATCTTCATCATCGTTTCTTTTGACAAAAGTTCGCATCGTCTCAAGGTTGTCTCTTGGCATCCTTTCTTCAATTGCACCATATTTGTTGTGTCAATGTGCTTTAATCACTACTATGCCATCATTGTTGTGTTATTGTGCCTTCATTTCAATTGTGCCATCGCTATTGTTTTTCTGCTTTCATTTCAATTGTGCCATCGCTATTGTGTCATCATTGTTGTGCTTTTATATTGTCATGCTTTCATCACTACTACACCATTGTTATTGTGCTTGAGTTTCTTCAATTGTGAGCATTCACAATGTGTGAAATAATGAAGAACTAGGGGTTTGAAATCACTCTTGTGAACGGTAAGTGGGAAGAAAGTGGGATCTATACCCCCCTTTACCTTGTAGGTATGTGCTAGCCAACATGAAGTTAAATGGTCATTTTTTACCTTATCACCTAACATTGAAAAAATGTCTAAAATCTAGGATTTAGGCAAGATTGAATGTTAGCTACCATCAATGCTACCACTACTTGCCACTTAGAATGCCATATCATTGGCAGTATTAGCCAACATTTTATATGTGAATGCACCTAAAAATCAGGAAAAATTAACACCAACTTAACATCCATTTAACACCAGGTGTGAATCGTGCTTTAGGCACTTATTTAAAAACCTCTGCAATTTTTTTTTTAGTGTAGTTGTATGTAGCCTTATACAGCGTAATAGGCCAGCATTATTTCCAAAAAGCTTGCCATTTTATTTTTTACTGCTTTTCCCATGATATCACTGGAGAAGAAGAAAAACTGCTGCAATTTTTATGCCATGTAAAGCGCTGAGAGGAAGGTGGGCTTTACCACGGGCCCACACCCAGCTCCAGCTTGCAGGGCCCTTATTCTGGTGAAGCCCGACTTTAGCCCATACACTGTTTAGTTACTTGGGTAGCCTAGTGTGAGAGCAAAGTAGCAGTGTTTACAGGCTAATTTCCCAATGGAGTTCCAGGAAACACGGCCGCCCACTCCTTCGACCTTTCCCTGTACTTTTGGAGCCACTTTTATGGTTGGCGTTAAAGTGCCACGGTAGCAGGGTTTGTTTTAAGGATTTTGTGATGCAGACAAAATGGCCATCATCCAGAAAATGTTTTTGTCAAATTTGGCGATTTGGATTTTTTTATTCCCCAAAATCTGGCAAGTTTTGATCATTTTTCCCCTTGAAAAATCCTTTCTATAGCTAGGTCAAAATCATATTTTTGTTTAGGTCGAGAATTCACCAGTAAAGAAACACTGAAAAGAAAGTGTTTCTTCTACTAGCAAATTTCCAACATTTAAAAATATGATTTCGACCTAAACAAAGGAATTTTCATGAAAAAAATGACTCAAATTCGCCAGATATTGAAGATTTTTTTTTTCAAATTTTTATGATAAGTTCCAGTAGATATCCAAGAATGTAGAAGGATTCTTTTTTTCCTACTTTCATATCTGGTGCGTAGCCAAATTTGGCTAAATTATTCTTTCTGTGAATGATCGCCACTTTGACTACGTCACAAAATCCTTACAACAAACCCTGCTTCAAAATAGAGAGAGTACAGTATGCAAAGTTTACGTTGCGTAGTTGACAGCATCTTTCGCCAACTGGGCCCAAAATCTTACGTAATAGACTTTGATGAACTTGGTATTTTTACTTTTTACTTTTTAACTTCGCGGCACGTGCCGAGCCTATCCTCAATCAAAGCAAATGTCCAGGTGGATGAATGTGATAGCGTAAGTGGGCGGCAGCCCATGCACCCAGTTGCCCACGAGGCGGTCGTCCATAGGTATCTACCCTCCAGCTCAAGTTGCTTGCTTTAACGCGGATGATTAACATAACTTTTGTGGGGTGCCTTCATCAACGCAACATCCAGCAGCAGCAGCAGCAGGCGTGCTTTCATCCAGAGATAGAATTTTACATTAGCCAAGATTCATCCATGAGGAAACACACATATATCATCCATTCAGGAGGAGTAACTTACTTGTCTCTTTTACGTTTGTGGAACAATTCATCTGACCTCATCGCTTCTCATCCTTGATTAGTGAATGGAATGAATGGATGATTTTACCTACTCTCCTTCCCCACGGTGAATTAGCAGAGTCGGACTTTTATTTTGCGTGTGGTGGTGGTCGGTGGTAAAATTGTAATAAAATGAAAAGGTAAATGGTTAGGAAGTGATTATTGCACTGGCCAGAGTGAACCAGCACCCACCAGTGCACCGTCCACTGGATGCCCAGTATGACTCGGTTATAGATGAACCTTAACCAGAGTTAATATCTGGTTTCACCTTGGTAACCCATTTCTGTAAGAAGTAGGTTCTAGTCTACATACATAAAGCTACGTAGGTAAGAAAAAATAGATGACTATTTGGTGATTTATAGTTCATGCATTTAAGAAAGGGCTGATTTTCTTTTCCCCTTCAAAGATTAGGTCAGGTAAGGTACCATGGTACTGGCAGCTTTAACACTTGTCTATCAAATAATTAGTTTATTTTAAAATTCTCATTTCCACAAATAATTTGTTCTTGAAAAATTCAACATTTTTCCTTTGAGATTTATATTTTTGGAAATTTTAACATTTCTGAAAAATAATGTAATATCATGTGTACTGGAATCCTATGGCCGGGGAAAAAGCTCTCAATAAACCCAAAGTTATATATTGCTCTATTAATTTGTTTTGCACAAACTTTTGAAAATTAAGCTTTGATATTTAAAATTTTCACAACAAGTGCATAAAATTAAATTTAAAAATTTATGTAAACGTTCTTATATATTTGTTTCATATCCTCGTAAGTAGGTTTAGGGTTTAGCGAAGGGAGTGAGAAAGCTATGAGTATAACATAATTACACCATTACATAGATGGGTCTGAAACCATAGATAGACTCTGGATATAAATCCAGAAAGAAGGAGTCAAAAATGGCGACTGAGGTAACCACCATGGTTAGCTTGGGAACTGGAACCCAACAGAAAACTGTTTCCCTAGCCACTTACCATCCATCCATCATGGTGAGCTGATGGGTGCTGATTCTCTTCAGAAGAATGGGGGCCCGGTTAATTAACCCCTGATTTATCGCCCATACTTAATCGCGATTAGCGGGGTTAGGGCTGCGCTGACGAGCGGTGGCGGTGCCGTGGTCTCTTCGCTTTCCGCTCGTGGAAATCTTCAACGCAGAATCCGGTGAACTTAAGCAGATTGCACGCTCTTTGCGCATGCGTTCTTGTTGTTGTTCCTCTGGTATTTTGTCTTTCGGTGGGTTTGCTGGTTTTTGGGGAGCCGATATTATTGTGTATCCACAAGCAAATAGCCGTCTTGAAATCTTTCGTTGAAGTAGTTTTTTTTTCCCCCTCTCTGGCATCTTCTTCTGCTTTCAGAGCCTTTCGTTCCTTTGTGCTAGTTTTGTGTTTTCATGCAACTGGGCGGGGTATCTGTGTGTGTGTGTATCTTGAAGAGCGTTGAGGTTTTTTTTGCTTGTCTTCTTTGACGAAGGTTTTCATCTTTGCTTTCTTGCTCGCGGCCAGGAGATTGTTCTCCGGATTCAAGCATGATGAGTTCCTAGTATCAGGAGTCGCGGCGTAACGCAAATCTTTGAGGAAAGGGGGGAAGAAAGGGTTTTAAAGACCGGTTGAGAGTCAAGGGTTTCGAGATCAGTCGGCGCTGAAAATGTCTGCACTGCTTGGATTGCATCGTTGAAGGGCGGCGGCTTTCTTGGAACATAACTCTCGTGAGCAAACAGGTGAGGTTCTTTACTTGTATGGTTGGCCGGATCAGTTTCCTTTTTGGCTTAGGATCTTGGTATCCCGCGCGGATGTGAGGTATCTTTTTCTCTTTGTTTTGGTTCCTTGTCTTAGCGAGGGTTTCTTTCTTACCTTTGTCACGGTTGTTCCAATTGGGGATCAAAAACACTTTCTTAGACTCTGTGTTTCCGGGAGATGGTAGGATTGCAGGGAAGTAGTTTGCTGCCAAGATGGTCAGTGTTGGTATAGATCTGGTTGGCAGCTCTTGTCCATTTCTGGTGGGTTGTCTGCTGGTCGTGGGTGCTTTTAGTTTTTTTCCGGATTCCATATCTCTTCCTTTTTGTGGTTTTAGGCCAAGGAAACCCCTGTGGACTGATCATGAGTTCTTTTTCTGTTGGTTTTTTGGCTACTGTAGTGTTTGGTAGCTGCTGTAACTATTCCACCAACTTGAATGCCGTTCACAACGTTCTCAACCATGAGCCTCGGGTGCTTAACATGCAACACAATGGAAGGCTCTACAAAATCCTTCCGGATTGAAGATGAAATGGAGACACGCTCGTTTTCTGTGCGCTTGGAAGATGATGATAGAGTTTGCCTCACCAGATGCTGGGCTAACAATAAGAAGCAACAACAGCCACAGCTACCTCCGTCAACGACGACCACTGCCACAGAGCCAGTGTTAATGGCACAGGGATCCAAGGTTGCTCCTCTTTCAGATGAAGATATCATACCACGGCTGACTAGATGCTATGCAGTCCGCAGAGATTGCAGCTTTTTCCGCAACTGGTCTGTCAGTGAGGTTGAAGCTGCGACACTGGTTGGTCAATGAAGGTGCTACCGTCATCTGATGGAGGCAAGAGGCTTGAGTGTAATCTTTCTTCATCAATTCTGGTTTGGCTTTGTAGTTAGAGCTTCCTCACTTAGTCAGGAGGCCTCATGTCACTGGTATGTAGTGGTTAGTTCAGTGCTTGCTAGGTATTCTTTGTTTCCAGATCCTTCCAAAGAGACTGCCTACAGTTCACACTTTGCTTAGATCATTTCCAAAACAGTCAAGTCTGTCAGGGGGTTAGTATGGATTTTGAGTGAATTTGTGCTCAAATGATCTGACATCTCTGTTAGTAGGGTTCAAGAACAAGTTTCAGTTAACTGTACAATACTGCTTTCCTTGTATTGTGTGGTTTGTATAACATAATACTGTTGTCTCTACTCTACCTATTTGGCAGTCTTGATTAAACTTGGATCATGTCCCTGTAGAGAGTGTGTGCATGTATTCAAGTAGAGAACTGGTACTACTATGGTGTTCAGATACTCATGGTCAGATAGATATCAAAATTTTACATGTTATGTGCTATTATTACATTAAGGTCTGGGTTAGCAGATAATGCCATTTTCTTGACCACATTATGTACATAATTGATGATCATAGGCTCGTAGTAGTGACCAAGATGTCAAAGAACAAAAGTTTGTGGCATGTTTTTTGGTGCAGTTTGTCTGCAGTTTTGATCCTTCTCTGTTATGATGGAAGGGTGGGCACATTAATGCTTGTTTTGGAGGTTTTGCTGTTTGTTAGATGTGGGGAGGTTTTGTTTGAAAGGTAAGATGCAGGGAGCCTGAAAGGTATGTGTTATGGTGGTTCATAATAATGGTCATGTACTCTGGGTTCCCCTTCCGAATTTGCTTGAAGGAGATTTTGAGGATTTCCCACCAAAAAGAAATTCATGGTATTGTTATTCTTCTCTTTCTCCATTTGCAATAAAAGGAATCTGTGCACAAAAGGAATCCTGAAATTGAATCCAATTCTGTGACATAACGAAAATTTAAGCCACTATGTGAGATATGATTGTTTTTAAGGGGATCTATTTTCAGCAGCCATCATCCCACTGGAAGCCTGTGGAAAGGAACAGGATTTGGGCGTCCACC